>Ga0099824_1008133_pt1 | contig 13536 bp, 10 predicted proteins | sample SiratrowhiteBW_FD_76837 | JGI IMG/M metagenome (GOLD analysis project Ga0099824, IMG submission 76837) | Root nodule microbial communities of legume samples collected from California, USA - Siratro white BW | ecosystem: Host-associated > Plants > Roots > Nodule | place: USA: California... | reverse complement strand
TTTTTTTTTGTGTTATTTTTTTTTTTTTTTTTTTTTTTTTTTCTTTTTTTTTTTTTTTTTTTTTTTTGCATGTGATATCTTCTAAAATTTATTATATTAATTATGATACTGATGTTTCAAAATTGTTTATTTTCTTTGATTTTTCTTTCCATACTAATCAATGTGGGCAACACTTATTTCCTTTGTCTTCAACTCTACCGAATCCTTTCTTATTTATAGTTTATTTGTTCATGCTAGAAACAGTAATTTTGGGTTCCTTATAATCTCCTATTTTTTCTCCTTGCCCTAAACTGATGTTTCTAAAGATTGGTTTATAACTTTTTTACTTTTTGCTTCCTGTACTGCCAGTCTACTTTGTAGCTTTTCCTTTTAGGTTAATTTTTTTTCCCAGTTTGCTCATAACGAATTTGAAGTTTCTAGAATGGCTTCAATTCTGTTGCCTTTAATGCTGTACAATGAAAGTCTATATATGAATGTTTCAGGTTTTATGCCTTGTTGATGGCGATGAATGTAATCATATTTACTGTTGTTTAATTGTTTATGTGGCTTGTCAGTGGATACTTATTATTTCTTTCTGTATTTTATAATTGTATAGATGTCTCAAACTCATCATTTTTAATGGTGAAATGGAGTCATGAGGATAATATCCATAATTTTCAGAAGTTGGAGGAGACTCATCAGGTCTGTACCTGTCATGATTGTATTGATATCTATAATGACACATTAATCATTTGATTGTTAAAATTGTTCCACAGGTGCTGCTAAGAAGGTTTGAACATGAAAAACAGAAGTTGCTGTTGAATACAGGATCCAAAGACAGTTCATCATTTGTTGAAAATTCAGCTGCTTGTTGTTCATTTTCACGTGAAATGTTGTGCCAAAAATCTGCATTTGAGGCCTGGCAGGATACATTCCTTCCAGTTGATTATACCAGTTTATTTTGGGACATGAAATTACTGCAGAAACTTACATCAATTCATTTGGATGATCTTGAAGGATCACACCAAGTAATATTGATCACAATTACCTGTTTATTTTTTCCAGTTTCTTCCATATGGTTGCTTGGCTGTGCATGTTTGATTGTTTACTCAAGCTATGCTCTTATTAATTGGGTTATTGTAAAAAAAAAATTCTTTATCGATATTGAATATTTCTTTGTAATAGACTGATGATACTTTGGACATCTCATTTCATCCTGTAGTGAAATTAATACAGTGTTTGAGTTCTGTTTCTATCAATAGGCAAGGGTTCCTGAACTTATTATATTATGCTGAACATAATCTGGAAACTTATTTTCCATGTTTCTTTGATTCTGTTAATAGGCTGTGGGATGTCTATCAGAGCTTTTGGATTTTGCTTTGGAATTTTCATTGAGTTTCTCATCAAGGCCTCCGCAATCGTTTGTGCCACACCAGAAGATATTGTTGACCCTTAATGCATGGGCATCAGTGGATGCAGGTTGGTGTAAAGGCTTGAAGGAGTCCAGTTTTTCCTTTCCTTGGTTAATATGCTGACTCTTGAATTTGAACTTATTTCTCTATTTGTTTTTTTTGGGGGAGTGATACAGTAAATTTGAAAATTGCGAGCTTTATTCTGGAGATGTGGTTTAAGTGGCACGAATCTGTTTGGGTATGGTTCCCTAAATTTATGAGGGTATGCACTAACTTGGCAAATTGCGAGCTTTCATTTTTAGTTTTTTCTATTAATTTGCCTTTTGACTTTTTTTATGATATTTTTCCCTACACAGAACATTGCAAAGATTGATGGCTTTGATACAACTGCGCTACCCCACATGCTCATTGAGCCTTTCAGTGCATCAACTGTGTTGCAGATCACGTGAGTTAATTATATAATTTCGTTATACATTCTTGTTATGTGCTGGTTATGTTGAGTTAGTGGAGCTTCCAATAAACTAAGGTCGTTAGTCATTACTAAAGTCAATATTGGGGCTTCATTACCCATAAGCTATCAAGTCATATTAATAATTACCCATAAGCTATCAAGTGATTTTAATAATTGGGGCTTCATTACCCGTTAGCTATCAAGTCATATTAATAATTGGGGCTTCATTACCCATAAGCTATCAAGTCACGTTGTTTGTGAATATATACATGACACGGGGGAGAAATTTGTGCCTGAAATCTTCAACATAGTTCAGTATGTATATCATAATTTCCAAAAACATAATTCCTGGAAATTAGGATTAGAGGAAAATATATGAACTGGTAAGGATTGCAACCTTTATACTGATGCATATCATTCTTTCTATTGATTAAAAAAAATTCAAATAATATGACATACATAATGAGCCCTTATTTACGCTGCCCCTTAATATCCCTCCATTTTCTTTTATATATCCACTTTAAAGGAAATGTAATTGATTTTTTCGTTTGTGTTAAAATTAGTTTTAACCTATTTATTTGACTACTATTATTTCTCTCATTTATAACTAGTCTGTAAAATATTTAAGAATTAACTAGAGGTATGGACATGGTTGAGAAGGCATTAATTCATACTGATTAGATTTTTAAAAGGACACTAGCAGATATCTTCCCATAGTAATATACACAAGAAAAGAAATTATTGGGGAGGGGTTTAGCAGATATTATTTGACATGTATGCAGCTAGCTGTTTTGCATCTTATGGATTTGGTTGAATGCTTCTTTTTAGTATTATGTGGTTGTTTTGTTGTATATGACTATTTGTTAACTAATGTGAATATTGAACATCTGTTACTGAAAGTCTCATCATCCTTTGGATATATTTTCAGGCAAAGCACACATGCTATCAAGGAATTCTGGGTACAATGTCTCAAGTGTAGAGTTACCTTGTTCAATCTGTGGGATTGTTCTCATCATGGAACATATCTACCTAATTTTCTTTTATCTGCTGCTCGCTCTCTTTTCCAGCAGGTAAAATTATTGTTTTACTTGTCATTTGGCCTAAATTATTATATACTGATTCATTCCTATGGTATGATTAATGCAGATGATTTATGCACATCGAAAATCTTTTGATGCGGATCAATTTGCTAGAATTAAATCTACTTTTTCTTCTTCTGAGAAGAATGCACTTACGGTATGTCTTTAGGATATGCTGTTATGCTTTAGATCTCTCATAAGTATAATATGCCTCTATTTAAAAAAATTGTGAACTCTAATTATAGTTGAATAAGAAATACATAATAATTATTGGTAAAATTTTCTCCTTTGTATGTGTATTTATGATTGTAAAATAACTTCTCAAAATGTTTTGCTGAATTAAGAAAGAGAACCTTCTCAAAAAGTTTTTCTTACTCTCATTCCCGTGTTAACTGAATCTAGGAAGAAAGCATCTATTTGCTGGGCTCTCTTGTTGCTTCATCAAGACATCAAAGGTTGAAAAACTCCGTGCAGAAGTTCATAGTTCCACTGCTTAGAGAGCTGTATCTTCAGACTAATGCTGCAGGTAAAAATGTATAATAACTGACAGTGATTTGTATATAGCCATAAAAGTTGAGTAAAATTATAAAAGCCATCTTAATGCAGTATTCTCCTGCATTTAAATTCTTTATTATAGGTGTGACCTGGGAGCATTAAATACCTATTATATATGAATCTTTTTTTTTCTTGTTTAGAATGTTCTCTCTCATGTTTATATTTCTCTTTTTTTTTTTTTTACTTTCTTAGATTTCAATTTTACTATTGGTTTTGCATGGGCGCACATTGGAGCATTACGCATTCACCTATTGCTTAGCTGTAATGAAATTGATCCTGCCATGAAGTACTATTGCAAGTACTCTCAGCTCATGGAAACAATATCAACACTTGAACTTGAAATTCAGGTATTCCATGAAGATCTTTAAATCCATTCATACTTGTCTCTTTGCTTAATATTTTATTACTTCTACTAGTTTGATGATTTATACCAAGGTTGTATTATTTTCTATTTACTAAATTCATTTAGGTACGGAAAGAGTGTGGTTATTTTGCTGGACAGTTTTTGACACGAGAGGCAGACAAAAGAAAAAGAAAGAGGATGGAAAAGCTTCAAGCAGAGTGTCGGAAGCTGGAAAAAAAGGTTTCTACATCCTTCTGTTTTATTTTGTTTCTTGGTGGTTATATTTTTTGCATGTTTTATATGTAATTATTGGCTTTCATGATTGCCATGGACTGGGTGTCAAAAGCTGCAAAGTCGATGTTAGTTTTCTGTTTTTTGTTTGAAGATTGCATTGAGTTTTTAAAAAGCTTACTACTTTATGCAACTAATTTTGTTTAGAAATAAATTGTAGTGATGTGTGATGCAATAGCAAAATGCAATGGAAGAAAATGGTGATTTGAAATTGTCTATTACGGTTCCCTCCAATGGAACCTTTTTTTTGTTGTCAAATTTCTTATGGAAAAAAGGGTAGTTTCTTTGGACAAACTATTATTATTGGCAGTTTTACGTGTCAATTTGTGTTGTTGTAATTTTAGTTGAACTCTGGTTGTGGTACTATTACACTATAGATATATTCTACACCTAAGGCATCGATTTGATAAGCACTGGCAGTGTATGCAGGTCTTACCATGTGTATTTCATTACCATTTTCCACTGTATATTAACATCCAGTCCCTTTCTGTTTCTATTTGCTAATTTGGAAAGTAATTTACATTTGATCTCTTTCTGTGCTTTGCTGCTCTCATCGTTTCAAGTGAATGATGAAAATTGATGACGGTTGTGTTGGCCTTAGATTGTGTTTCGTGCTGAACCATGGAAATACAAGAAGTTAATGAATGAATGCAGTGACTTTCTTAAACTCGTTGATGGTTTGGAAGCTTTGCTGAGTAGGGGTACTGCTGAGGAATTACAACAAATTATTGACCATGCTTGCAGTTGGCAGGTATTACTACTCATCTATTTATGAATAAAAGGTGGAACACATTGTGATGACTTATCTATGCACACTGTATGTAACTTTGGTGTAAATGTTGCAATGCTTAGAATGTTTTTGTTCTTGTTAAAATTCTGAATAATTTAATTGATGATAAATGCATGTTCTCTTGTCTGGTTCAGAGTAATGTATAGAATTAACTGTAGGTCATGGTAAAGCTTGTTCTTCCTTAATCGAGCATTTTCATACACACACACACACACACACACATATATATATATATATATATATATTTATATATATATTTATATTGTTAGATCACATGTCAATTATAAATAAGGCCAGAATTACAATATATAAGTGGACACAAAATTTTTTGTAATATTGAAAAACTTTTTTATGATTTAAAATCTTATCAACAAATGGACAAAAGGTGCAACAATGCCTATCTTTGTTAAGAGTATATCAATCTTATTGGTGCTGATCCTTATAATGTCATCTGCAATAATTTTATTGGGACAGCTCATTATTGAGATGGCGAATGCTTTGGACAATGAAAGTTTGGACTTAACCATTTCTTGTCGCAACATGGACCGTAAATGCTACCTTCTTTATCCTAGTGGTTTCCATGAATGGATTAATAATGGTGCCACTACAATCAGAAACCCACCATTCCTTTGTTCCTCATGTTTAACATGTACACTCCATCTAGTGATTATGATTGTGAAGAGTTTCATTGGTATGTCAAAGAAACTGGACCATATAGGGTGTATTCCCGTCCCAACAAACCTACTATTTGCTCTAATTGGGATTGAAATATGTTTTATCTTAATTTACGGTGTTAATCTAGAATATAGGGTTCACAATTTAAAGTTTTGTACCCACATATTCCCCTATTCTATCATCTTAATAAAAAAGTAATATCATTGATTGGGTGAACAAAAAAACCCTCTTGGGTGTTAAACCTATATAAGAGACTATGACATCACTTCTAACCCAAAATCTTAAAGCAATGCGTTTTTGGATCTTCTTTCTTATATGTTCAAATTTCTTATTTCTACTCAATATGAGACTGAATCTCACTTGATCAATCTCCTCCTCAAGTGTGAGTTCTTTCCACATTGGTACATTCCCCTCTCGAGTGGAAACATTTTAATCCATGAGTATCTTAGTGATACCCCAATTCATCAAAATGTGACGCTCGTTCGGAACTTTTGTCAGGAAGACTTTCAATATAGGGACTACTCCATATTGTAGTCAACTGAGTCGGTTAATAAGACAAATAATTGGTTTTGATACCACTGTTAGGTCTGTTGAGGGGGGATTCACCAGAAAGATTTAACAATAATGAGACATGAGCCAAACCCATATAAAGATCGTGACATCTCCTTTATCCTAAAATCTTAAGACAATGAGTTTATGGGTTTTTTATATGTTGCTTAGTTTTCTCATTTTTACTCTATACGAGACTCAGACTAACACTTGAATTCCTAATATACATATATAATTATAGGTCCTTCATAGACTTAGTAATGACTTTCTTGTTGTCTTAGGTTAAGAGAGAAATTTGGGGTGACACCTGTATAGGATAGAACAAATGGTAGAATTTCCCTTTGATGGCCTGCACATTCACAAAGAAAGGTTTGGTAAGGAGAGGAAACGGGATAAACGACAGGCTGATTACCTGGAGGTACGGAGATCCTCAAAAACTATAGGCAAAACCATTTAGTGGTAGATTGTTTGTCTAGAGTAGACGAGTGATCTAAATTGTCTTATGTATTTATTATGTGTTTTTAGACATGACGAGCATTACAGGGAAAAGTATGATCAAGGCATGATCTCAACACACATACTAAAATTTGATTTATGAAGCATCCATGAATTTAGAAGAAACCAAATATATTAAAAAATCATATCATTGTGGGTTAAAATTTCCCGGCCTAAGGATGTACTTTGACTGCAAATGTTGTACCACCTTTTTCTTTGACTCTACATTTGTGCTAAGATTATCTGACATTCTAAAAGATTTTAATTGAGAGGCTCAACTGTTAATTGTATTTCGTAATGTTCCTGAAGTGTACAGATAGTTTAGCTACGTATGGTCTGAGAACTTTAATTTTTAATTGGTGGGTTGATGTATATACTATATCGTCTCTTAATTTTCTGGAGATATATGTTCTCCCACATTTCAAATTTTTTTAATGGGCTTTGTTTGGTCACCATACTTCTGTATTTTTTTTTATTAATTGTATTAAGAATGCTGCATGCAACCCGTATAGTTATGCAATAGCATTCTTTCCTTTTGATTTAAAAGAAAAGCAGTCCCTGTTTTGTGATTAATATGGAAGTATGAAACCGTACACATCCCAATTACTTTGATCCCTTGAACTGCTTATTGTTTGGAAGTGAGGAAAGCTATCTGGAGATAAAAAATATCATAATAAAATATGATATAATCCTTACTGTTCAATATAAGACAAAAACAAAAGGAAGATACTCTTTTTTCATTTGCTAATCTGGAAATTACAAAACGTTATCTTTTTGAGAGCCCTCACATGCATTTTGTTGAACTCATTACCCTTCTCTCATATTCTTCTTTGGATTTTGAATTGCAGGAAACAGCTACTTGCTTTATCAATCGATTGACGGATGAGTACACTGCATATAGTGACATTATTCAACCAATTCAGGTTGCTGTTTATGAGATGAAATTTGGACTGTCACTGATTCTGTCATGTATCCTGGAAAAAAAATGTTTGAATGCACTTGGGAAGGAAAACATCAATGTGGTTATGGTATGGTATTTCATGAGTTTTTGTTTTACTTGAATTTATTTTATATTTGTTTGGGAACTAACATGATGAGCTTGACAGGAAATGATATACACACTTATGTGCTTCCCTCGGGCTGCTTCATGCAAGTTCATTTCCGTTAAGCATGACAGTGAGTTGGACATGCGTCCTGCATACAGTTTAGAGTCTGCCACAGGCCTTTATTTGGTGGATATGGATTTGATGGAAAGGCTTGTTACTCTTTCAATTGACGTTGCTGCTGATAAGATGGTAATATACTGTTGAATTAAGTTCCTAATTCTAATTCCCTAACAATATTTTGAATTGTGTGATTTCGGAATTTATTTGTTTTATTTGTTGGTTGTATCTGAATCTTCACAAACAGGTATCTGTGGTGCAATATAGAGCTGCTATATATCGGAGCATTTTTGTTCAAATTGCGCATCATATTGCTAATTCTAAAACAATTGATGATAAGTCGTACATGGTCAGTTTCCTTATTTTGGTTTTTCTGTTAACAAATTCATTTATATTTGATTAAGACATTCTATGTTTTCTACTTCAGCTCTTGCACAAGATATTTGATGAGTTTGCCAGACTTTGGTTGAGTATAAAAGCGTACGCTAAGTCAAAGAGTGATTTTGACGCTCAACAGTACAAGTTTAGACCTCGAGCTTTTCGAATTGAGAGTGTTATTGATGTTGAATTACCACCACTTGGAAATTCATTTGCATCTGAAACATTTTTTGAATGGAAGGAATTTTCTTCTGATGAAAATTCTGCTGACAAAGTAATCCTTATATGAACTTTGGTTGTTTTATTTTTCCTTTTGTTGATTCCATCCTGTACGTGTTGGTTGTCTGAAATTAAATGTTTATTCAATCAGATGGTTTCTTCTGAGGAATGTTTCACATTGGATGAAGAATGGAAGCAGCTGGAAGAGTCTATCCTCAGTCATGTGGTTCTCATTCACAATCAGATATTTGGATCAAGTGATCTAGTCCAGACTGTGAGTCTTTGATCTTTGTCTTCTTTATAAATTCAAGCTAGAGTATGTTCTGATTTGAAGTTAAATTTTTTTATGCTAAGTTTCCTAGTTGATGTATATTGCTTAACTTGTGTTTAATTGTGTAGCTGGTTAAAAGAGGTCAGGCTAATTTTTACTCTTTCAGTGTAGTGGTTCAATGAATTGAATCACCCTAATTAACCTACGGTTGATACATATGTCTGTGAATGAATTACTGTGTATGATTGCTGAGTATGCTGCCATGAATCAGTTGTGACAAAGCTTAAGCCATTGTGTAAAAATACGTCAATAGTTTTATATCTAGTGTTCTCCTTCAAGTTCCCTTTGGGGCTTGATACTTGGGGCTTGATGCATGGTGGCAACCTACATCAAACTTCAAACCACATATTTGTAGAAGCTCTAATACTATGTGATTATCAATTTTTCCATAACCCTTAAGCTGTTGGGTAAAAGCACATGAGTGATTTTATTTTCTGTAATTAATGATAGTATTGTTTATTGGTCCATCCAGTAATCACCGTGTTTTAGGAACACTATTTTAAGCATGGTAAAAAGCCATTTCTAGTGCTGATATGTTATAGATTTTTTTTGAATCCCCTATGGTCGTAACACTTCTTTTTTGGTTCAGCCTGGAATTTTTGAAGTTTCTGATGAAGATCGGTTGTATTCCTTTATGGACTCATATTCATTGGGCATTGATTTAATTAAAGGTAATCTCATCAATACAATTTTTTGAAGAAAGTATTTGAACTGCTCATTGCTTGTAACATCACGTCACATTTTCCATTCTTTATTTTGTTTTCTCAGGTGTCCACTCCATAAATTTGCCCAGTTTAGATGCTAAACTCATGCCAGAACACTTATTTTATCTCTGTTTAGACTACAGAAAAAAGTATCTTTTGTCTCACAAATCTGCTACCAGATATAATTTTTACAAGGTGCCTAACTCTTTTTGATTTTTTGGAGCCTTTTATCTGTTTCCCATGCTGTTTTCATGATTGTGTTTTCTTTACATTCTTTCTGGAGTCAAGGATTCAAATGCTCCTGAAATGGTACATATGTTGAACGTACTTGGACCTCTCCAACAGCAGATTCTACCTCATATGAATGAGTGGGAAGTTCATAATGATCTTCAAAAAATTTTGGATGTGATTGACATGCTATTGACTCTCCCATCAGATACTCCTTTAGCAAAGGTAGTGAGCATGTACATAGATATTTGTGTTTATAGTACTTAAACTCCTAGTTTTGATCAATCCTTGATGGTTATCCATGTGTATATATCATTTTATTTTCCTTCAATGAACATGATTACTGAAAGATTTTTAAATGTGCTCCCATTTATATTTATCAAACATGAGATATGTTTTTTTAATTATATTCCCTTAGAAGTGTTTTATTTTGAATGCACGCTCCTTAAAATACAAAGAACATGTTTTCATTCGTGACTTTACAGCTTAGTTTTAACTATTCTCTCCTCTGTAGGCTTTTTCAGGGTTGCAGTTTTTACTGCACAAAGCTGAAGTTATGCAAGAAAATGGTTCAAAGTTCCCCTTTCCAAGTATGTATTTTCTTTTAAGTGATAAAGCTGCAACTATGCTCTTTGGAATTACTAATTTTTTTTGTGTTTATATGAATTGTAGATCAACTCAAATCTGTTTATGATCTGTTGTCATCATGGCAAAAGATGGAAGTAGATTCTTGGCCTGCTTTGCTTGATGAGGTGATGGATCAGTATGAGAATAATGCAGCCAAAGTAAGTAACTTGGCTTTTCGTTGTTAGTATTGTTTTGTTATATAAAGCACCCCATTTCCATTAAAGAAGATAGAAAGAACAATTAAAGATCCTAACTATTCTGTTTCAATCCATTTGCATTCAAATTACAACAAATCATATTTATTCCATATCATATATAAAGCATTAACTGAGCAACATTGAAAACATCAAATTTGTTGGTTAAAATAATTATTAAATTTAATTATTACGTGATTCTACTTAGTACTCAGCTATAGGTGTTACATTTTTTAAATTATCTTTAAATTCCGTGAGTCATTATTAAATCCCGTGAGTCATGGTTCCTGTCAAAAACAATATCTAACTCAAACCAGCTTAGGATGGAATTTTCTTGTAGAATTTGGAAGAATCAGGTGATGCATTTAGCATCGAAGGTGTCTATTTAGTCAATAGAGGCATGACATTTCTAGTATTGAACAGAAAGTTTCTCCTGCTTTACCAAAACACTTTTTTTAGCAACTAAAGTTGCCTTAATTTTGATTAAAAACATTTATCAGTAGATGTTTTCCTTGAATACTCTTTGAACCATTGTGTGTCCTATCGTAGATTGAGAACTTTGTCAAGATCACATTGTTAAAGCTCACATTGTTGGTCTTCTATTTAGTTTTTTTGTGTCTTGGTTTCTAAAAGCTTCTTTCATCACCATTCATTTGCCGCTGAAATTTTTTCACTGTGTCTGGAAAGTTATATTTGTTGCATAGGCCTTCATTCGTAATAAAAAAATTCAGTTATTATTTCAAATATTAATGTTGTTGTGCATGTTAGTTGGCAATGCCTGCCACTCGCTTTTACGCAAATTGATTTTCCTTCTTAGAGCCAGGCTGTTATCAATTGGACCCCTGTGGAGTGGTGCAAAGTGGCCTTAGGCTGTTAGCAATAGGATGTTGTGTTTTGCTGTTGGTGGACCCATGATGATGATTTTATGCTACCATTGTGGATAATTACATCTTTTGTGGTTGCTCCTTCTAGGAAAATTCCCTTTTTGTCACTCTTGTGTCATTGTACTTTTTTTGTGTGTTTCTGTTGGTATTTCTGCTCATTTACATCAGTTCTGGGTTTCTGATTGAAGTGAAAATACTCAAATTCTCATCTCTTGTTTAAGAGCTCGGCCTTTTGATGTTGTTATCTTTCTGGCTTCGTTGAGGTCTTTATTCCCTCTCTCTTTGTTCTGAATCTAAGATTCATGATTGTTTGTTTAGACCATTACTTTTGTATTGTCAGTTGAGAATTTCTCTAAATATGGATAAATAATTTCGTTTGTATAAATAAATTAATGTATTATTTATCTTGTATCTAGACCTTGTGTATTATGGCCATTCAACTATCTGCTATGCCGCCACAGTGTTTTTAGGGTTTGCCACTCCGTGCGCAACACATCTTGATTACATGGACTCCAAGTCCATTGTTATGCCCTTGATTGTCTTATCTCTTTTCAATAACTCCTTTAATAAAAGAAAAGGATCTTCATCTGGCATCTTTTTAATTTTCTTTGTGGGATGTTGGTCACTTAAATATATTTGGGAAATAGGCTTTTTTTTTATCTCAATATTTTTGTTCAATATATGACTCACTTATTTGTTTCTTGATTTTGTTGCAGTTGTGGTTTCCTCTGTACTCTGTACTTCTACCCAGCTCTTTTGATTTATCCATTATCCAAAGGCATGTTACTAGATTAAATTCAGTCTGTTTGCAGCTTCATCTTTTAGATTTTGTGACTTTCTTTTGTAGAGTTTGTTTTATTTTTGCTTTTGTGTTTTGCAGCCTTGAGGACTTCATACATACGTCAAGTATTGGGGAATTTAAGAAGCGTCTTCAGCTTCTCTTTGCATTCCTTGGTCAAAATCATATCAGTGCATGTTTGAAAATTAATTCCAGGTATAATATGTTTCTCTTGCAATTAAGTTTTCTTGAAAAAAAAAAGAAGAAAGAAAGTCATATAAGCCAGTAGAAAGTACAGTTGTTTTTGTTCTTTTGACGCATCATATCTTGATGTTAATCTATAGAATTAAATGTAGAATATGTTACCTTATTTTAAAATTTAAGTCTGAAGTCTTTTCCTCATTATTAAACACTGCAGTTCTTGTCAGTTGGAACAGTCAACATTCTTGTACAATATCTTTGGATTTTATGTGCAGTTCTTACCAATGTAAGTTCTTTTTACTTATTGTTTCTTCAATTTATTGTCTTTTTTTCCCCCTGCCTTAATGTCTCTCCGTGAATTATGCAACTGACTGCAGAGTATTGAAGTACATTGATGCTAGTAGGAAAGAGGTTGGTAATGAACTAAGTAAACTAGTGAAACTATGTCAGTGGGAGCATGGCAAGAGTTATTTATCAATTGAAAGCATGAAAAAGAGTCGGCAGAAGCTTAGAAAGCTTATACAAAAATATACTGTAAGTTTCAGGCTGTCTATTTGATTATGCAAAAGCAAATTTGAACATGTACAACTCTTTTTCCCGTTTTTCACTATTTCTTCTTACTGGTTTTAATTTTATTCATCAAGTATTGCCACTAAAAAAATAAAGTTAGCTATTAGAACATTCATAACTGCTACACATAATTTATTGGCTTCTTTCTACGGCTTTGATTTCCCCTCAGATTCAAAATTATATACAGCCAGAAATAGTTGAGGATTTTTGTAAATTTAATTATAGTAATTGGTTGGATAAAATGTTCTTGCTGATCACTGATGGACCTCGGTGATATACCGATATATTGTCATAATAAGTACTGTTATTCTTGAATGTCGGCTGTAGATATTTATTTCCAACTACTTTGGGCTTGCTTGGTACATGCATCATAATCTTTGGTCGTTAAAGTACTTCAATTCAAGTTATTTTCCTTTTTGAGGAATATTAAGGCTATCTGGTTGAGGAACTGTACATAATGTCCTTTGTGATGGGGTATGGGTTTGAGTATATTGACTCTGCGTTTTTTTTTTTTTTTTTTTTTTTTTTTTTTTTTTTTTTTTTTTTTTTTTTTTTTTTTTTTTTTTTTTTTTTTTTTTTTTGATGTATTGGTGTTGTGTTTTTTGTTTAAGATTTTTTTTGTTTTTTTTTTTTTTTTTTT
>Ga0099824_1008132_pt1 | contig 13536 bp, 7 predicted proteins | sample SiratrowhiteBW_FD_76837 | JGI IMG/M metagenome (GOLD analysis project Ga0099824, IMG submission 76837) | Root nodule microbial communities of legume samples collected from California, USA - Siratro white BW | ecosystem: Host-associated > Plants > Roots > Nodule | place: USA: California... | reverse complement strand
CCCCTTACTCCGAAAATCACACAACACCAAGAGTTCCTCTACTTCTCTTTTTCTCTTCTTCATATTCTCTCTTCTCTTTCTTTATTCTTTCTTTAGATATCTTGGGTATTTTTGCTCTAAAGAACAAACTTGCTAGTTCTGAGATCCTCAGTTTTTAACTGAGAAGTTCATGTTGTATTCTGGGGGACTTGTGCATTTATCGCGGATAAGTCCTTAAGGACTGTGATATTTTATCATGCCTCCGAAAGTTAATTTATTAATTTTTCAGCCGTCTTTACAACATAAAGTTTATGAATAACATTTTTGTGAGTTTATGAATAACATTTTTGTCTTTTACTCATGATAAAAATTATAGAGGTGCTATGAAGGTTTGGGAAGAAGCACTCTATCTTCATGCAAGTTCATATGGTACTAAAAAGTGCCTAATGGCTCACGAGTTCAATTTTCAGATTACACAGTACGAAATACATTTCTAAATTTTGTATCACCTCATCTAAATTATATTTTTATATTATACCATCTAAAATACATTTTCATATTTTCAAATTTTAATGTCTAAAATATATTTTCATCAATTTCAACCCTTTCTACATTTATGGTGGTATAGGAAAAACTATGAGCCAAAACAAGATTGATGAAGGCCTAAGAAATAACCGCATCTACATTATTCATTGTGATACAATGTGGATTTTAATTATATTTTAGAAAGAAAACAAAATCTAAAATTGTTGGAAAAGATGTTTCCATTAAAGTGGTCAATAAGTTGTCCCAATTTATTCCATATCCATTATCAGATTCCAAAAATCATTTTGTCCAAGTAATAATAGTGTTTCATACCCAACACAGACAATGGACTTTTACTACTTGTTTCTTCTTTTATATACATACAATAATGCCTTGGCTAGTGTATTAACAGGACTGCAGTTAGAGATATAGAATAAACTACTTGAATATATATCTAACCAAATTAGCAAGTAGATTCTATCTTCAACATGTCATGCATATAACATATAAGCTACCACACATGCAGGTGAAGAAGTAATGAAGGAGGAAGAGAGGGGGAAAGGGAACTAGAATTACTGAATTTTTAATTTGCTGAAATTTCGACTGGTACTCCTGGAGTAGGTTCTACAACCTTTGCATCTGGTAATTCTTTTGATAAAAGTTCCTGCAATCATAATTGTTCCAAAGATAGAATCATTTAGCATATAACAATAAGTGTTTATTTGAATAACTTTTACATAAACTTACTGAGAAATTTCTTCTATTTTTCTATCTTATTTTCGTCCGTACTTAAAGAAAACTTTATTCAAACAAATGCTTAGCCAATTACGTTTTTTCTAACTATAATTTCATAGTTAGTTGTATATGAGAAACACCATATTCTTTCAGCTTTAAAATTTTTTTCAAAAAAATGAATGTAAAAATGGTAATTGTTGTATTTGTGTGAGCCTGTGATGGACTGTGAGTTAAACGACAGACACAAAAAGGGAATTAAACTGTGGTGAAGGATGAAGATGGCAGGAATGAGGTAAAGTTAAAAAGGTTAGAAAAAGTTGCGCATAATAAGATGGCATTAGTAAGATAACCCTTCTCATATTCACCCTCTCTAGACAATCAAAGACGCGTGATTCATTCCAAAAGTTTCTTATAGATCAAGTTCACTATCAACATTACCTCCAATCAGGCTTCTATTTCTAGCAATGATCGAGCATGATGCAAAAACTTAAAAGTTGATAAAGCCAGTTGAAGATTGAACAGAAGAGCTAAAAAGATAAAAGAGCAGAAAGTGTGACAAGATTCACTGTCTAAGGCTTCCTCCAAAGGACGTGAATAGAACCAAACAACCATAAAAAGTCACCCAATAACAAGCTTTTTGTTAAGCTGGAAAGGAGAAGGTAAAGATGACCAACCTAGTAGACGATTGAACAAAATCTAGAAAATTAAGAGGTGTCCTCAAATTTATTGCCACAGGCTTTCTTCCTATGGCTCTTGTAGACCACCACCAATGATTACTCACAATAAGTAACTTTGACAGCACCCATCCCATGGTCATGCTAGAAGCAATGGAAAAGTGACACTTTCATTCTATTCTCAAAGCCATAACAGGTCCCTGATCAAGCAATTTTTCCATCATTGTTCATTCAACCCGCCTTCTTTCCATGCTCTAATAGGTTTATTGTTAGAGCCAAAAGGTGATAAATTTTTTATGGACTTCATAGAAATGGTACATACATCAATGTTGTAAAGAGCAGATTATCAGGATAAAAAAATTCTAAATATCTCCATAGTAATTAGGAAAAAAATACCTTAAGAATCTTCCTATTCAATTCAATATACTTTTATTTCTTTTTTTAAAGATTTTTTATTATTACAAATAGAAATAATGAAAATGTAATTGTGGGATTGTTATCAATAAAATAATTTTTTATTTTCTTACATAGTTCATGTTGATATGAGAGCTTCCGATGTTGGGAGTCCTGTTTCTATTGTCTCGTTAACCGTCGTCATGATCATTGTTTTCCATCGTCGTTGAGGTTACTGTCCCAAGGTTTGTTGGGAGCTCTTGACCAGGAAGGGGTGGTTACGTCTCATTTGACTCTAATTTGGTTCTTCTGAAAGATAGTTTTGTTCCAGTGAAACATAAGGCAGATGGGTTAATAGACAAATATGAAACTAGATTGGTTACAAAGAGGTGTAGGCAAACTTATGGAATTGACTATGAGGAGACTTTTTCTTGCTCCAACAACTCATTTTGGAAGGGAATTACATTAGTTGGATGTGAAGAATGTCTTTCATCATGGAGTTTTAAAAGAAGAATACATGGAGATTCCTCTAGGATTTAAAACTTACAATGGAAGGAAAAAGATATCCCTCCTAAAGAAGGTCTTATATGGTCTTAAACAATCTCCAAGAACACAGTTTGGAAGATTTACAAAAACAATAGTTTCCTTAATACATAAGCAAAGCAAAGCAAAGGAGATCATACCTAATTCATAAAGTACTTTGTTACAACTAAACTAACACCATTGTTGATATCTGTAGATGACATGATAATTGCAGGAGATAATGAACAGAGAAATTGACTTTAAAGAAAAATTGGTTGTTCAATTTGAAATGGAAAACTAAGGAAAACTTAAGTATTTCCCGGGTCCTTATCGATAAAGCACTCCATTATAAGTAAACTTACACTACTATTAGTCTATGTAGATGACATGATTATTGCACGAGATAATGAAACAAAAATTTTGACTTTAAAGGAAAAATTGGTAGCCCGATTTGAAATAAAAGACTTGGGAAAACTTAAGTATTTTGCTTGGAATATAGGTTGCTTATTCAAAAAGATGAGATTTTCATCTCCCAAAGAAAAGATGTACTTGATCCCCTCTAACATATAAAGATGTAGACCTCAAGAGTTCTTATGGAACAAAATCATACAATAGGAAGAGAAGAGAGTTCTCCTTTAGAAAAAAACCTACTTTTAGATATTATTAAAAAAAAAAACTTATTTATTTATCACACACGGACCAAACATTGCTTATGGAGTTAGTATGGTAAGTCAATTTATGCATGATCTAGTAGGGTCTTAAAATTTAATATCCCTATGGTATCCTTTAGAAGCATTTTCCTACAAACAGGCTATCATCTAACTTAGCCTTGAAAATTTGTCAACAAATATCTTTAGTAAGTTGGTTTATGTCTAACTCTACCTCACAAAATCACCTTGTAAGTTGAGAATTGCACCCACTCTTATATTATAATTCGACCTTATTCCTAGATTAATGTAGAATCTCCAACACATCCCCTTACGTCGTGGAATGAACATCTCGAGCACGGGATTAAATATTTTGAGTATACGTCTTTCTTTTTGACACAAGTCCAAAGGGTTTTATGCCTTTGTGTATTGTATCAGTTTCAATTTCCTTTCTATGTTCAACTTTATTGCTTTTTGGTGGGTATAAGAACTAAAATTCTCAGACTTGTACTAATTCAAGAATGATAGATATTTTGCCACTTGGGACAATGTTGGCAATTGAAATTTCATCATTCACAACACTTGTTTCATTATTTAACATGTTGACTCATCAATTTGAATACATTTTTCCGATTTTCTGCTATTTCCCCTGAAGATGAGATTGAAAAAAGATTTGGACTTAAGAAAGAAGGTAACATCTATACCTACATAATTTTCTTTAGAATTTGAATTGAATCATTTATATCCCTTCAAATGGAGCATAGTTGGCAGATTCATGTTTTTTCTTTCCTTTATGCCTTTCAGTTATTAATATATATTTTGTTGGAGATTCCACAACAATTAGGAATAAGGCCGAATTATAATATATGAGTAAGGTGCAATCCTTACTTTATAAGACAATTTTGTGAGATTGAGTTAGACATAAAATCACTTACTAAGATGGTATCAGAGTCATTCGGAGCATATTGTAGTCAAGCTCATCCTTTACATTGACATGAATCCAAGGACTCATCAATTAATAGTTATCCTGAAATTTCACAATGAAATGAATGATTTTGAATTTATGTTGCATTCCAAACCCACTAAATTGGATTATTGTTATCTTCTTGTTGCCACTTGAAAAAGTGATAGATCATGTACCACACGTCCTCTATCTTATTTTGTTCATATGAAAATTGTCACCAAAATATCATCCCTTTCCTTAATGACTATCACAGTATTGAGATACCAAAAAATATACATGATGAAGCCTTAGAAACTCCAGAGTGGAGGAAATATGCCTTAAAAGAGATGAAGCCTCTTGAAAAGAATCAAATGTGATAATTAGTGGAGCTACCAAAAGGGAATAGTATTATGGGATGCAAATGAATATTCACTGAGTACAAATTTGTTAGATCTAATGAAAGATACAACGCTTGGTTGGTTGCCAAAGGCTTCACTAAAACATATGGGATCAACTACTTTGAAATTTGCTCCATTTACATAAATGGAACACAATTACAGTCTTCTTATCTTTTCCTAGTAATTTGGATTGTACCAACTAGACGTAAAAATTGCAACCCTAATTTGTGATTTAGAGAAAGCAGTGTACATGGAAGCACTCAAGACACATGAGAGCAAAAGATTGATTCAAATGTTTATGTTTGCAAGCTAAAGAAGCCACTATATGCCATGAGCATGGTTTGATAGATTTATACAATTTTTAAAAGAAACAATGGAAACATTGCAATTTCGATAATGTATGCGAATGCATAATTGCCCTAGGAGATGGCTTAGCAAAAATTAGTAGGTTGAAAGAGGCTCTTGTTCCAAAATTTGACATAAAGGATCTGGGATCCTTTTGGGAACGGAAATAGCATGCCGAAAAAAAGGATTGACCTTTCTCAAAGTAAGTATTTTTCTTGATCTTAATGCAAACCAACATATTTCAAACTTCACCCAACTCTTCTGAAAATCAAAGCCACGGACATCTCTTGCGTGGAACTAGATATTTTTGGATAGTTAGATAACAGTCTGATAGCAAGTGGCACGAAAGGCCCAACGAACCTCGATAGGATACGCTTTGATACCAACTTAGTAAGTGGATTTCTACCAAACTAAACCTCACAAGATCGGCTTGTAAAGTAAGATTTGCACCTCACTTATATATTATGATTTAACTATATCCCTCGTCAATGTGGAATCTCCAACACACCTTCTTATGTTGACGAATGAACATCTCGAATATATGATGAGATATTTGTAGGTGGTCTAACAAGAGCCCAATAGCGGGTGACACAAAATGGCTTTGATACCATCTTAGTAAGTGGGTTTATGCCTAACTCAACTTCACAAACCGACTTATAAGGTGAGGTTTGCACCCACTTTTATACTATAAATTGGCTTATCTTTGGTCTATGTGAAATTTTTAACACACCCTCTTCACGTCGAGCAAGGGACATCCCATGCGTGGGATTAGATATTTTTTGGGTGGTTTAATAGCAACCCGAAATAGGTCTAACAAACTTCTATAAAATAGGTTCTAATATCATATTAATAAGTGAATTTATACCTATCCCAACTGCAAAAAGACGACTTACAAGGTGAGATTTCCACCCCATTTATATATTCTAATTTGATTATATCCCTAATCGATGTGGAATATACAACAAGTTTATCCTTTAAGAAGACTACACACCATATAGGCCTACTCTGATGCTGATTGACCAACATCAATTACTGATAGGAGATCTACATCAAGGTATTGTATATTAGTTTAGGGTAACTTAGTTACATTGTGTAGTTAAAAACAAAATGTTGAGGCAAGGAGCAGTGTTATAAGGCTATGGCAAAGGGCGTTTGTGAACTGTCATGTCTGAAGAGAATCCTTGAAGAGTTATGAACCCCTATTTGTCAACTATTAAACCAGTTCATACATTTCTAGAACTAGGTGCATTTATTTCAATACTTGAGAAGAGTAAAATATTTAGTATATTCTTGAAAGAAGCTAACCTTGAATGATTCGACTGTTCCTTCACCACTAATTAAGCTTGCAAGAAGCCCTTTGCTATCTAGGTCTCCATTATTCATTGGCACAAAGAACCTATCAAATAGGGAAAGAACATTTATGTTAAGAAGAATATGAAATACTGATAAACTTCTAACAAGAAAATATAAAAGGTCAAAACCACTAAATTGAGCTTAAGTTCACATGTATTCTTCCAAAGGAACCAAAATTACAGGGAAGGTTACCAAAATGACTTCTTAAAAACGTTTTCAATTAAGGAACAATTAACCATTTAACTAGCTAACAATATTCAACGAGGGGTTAAGGAGAAAATACTAACTAATGTAATTTGCATTAGTGATTTATTGTCTCTAAATTGGAAATACTTTTTACCTAGAATAGAATTTCCTGTTTCCCAACTCCCAAAAGTTTATTCCAGCAAATACTTCGTTTGAATGTTGCTATTTCTATGTAAATGTAGTAATTTCAGTTCTAGTATTAGACGTTATCAAGGAAATATAGATGTAAATATTGTTCATTTATTGCATCATAAATATAGATTTGATAGTAGGAAATCCCTAAAGTTAAGGGATTGGGCTCCCCAAAACCGTAATAAGGAGTGAAAAAAAAAAGAGACAACATAAGAAAGGGAGGACAGGCTCATATGGCTTCTGAAACTAAGGAAGAAAATAAAAGGGAGAAGTGGTTAAACCTAGTCAAGATGAAATAGAGAAAATGAGATTGTTTCATAACAAAATTTATAAACCAACGTGTACTTGTTCTCTAGCATATTCATAATAAGGTACATTTGGAAATTTTCCTTTTGTTGTTGGACTCTGCCTCAAATATATTCTATAATGAATATTGGATATTAGATTTTGGGTGCCAATGATCACATGACACCCTACCTACAAAGTTCTCCTCCTACACCCCTTGCCCAAACAATAAGAAAATATTCACAGCAGACTACACTTCCATCACTACAGCAAGATAAGGAGAAGTTAAAATAAGCTCATCCATAACTCTGAAAAATGGTCTTCATATTCCCCAATAGTCCAGCAGTTTATTTTCCATTAAAAAACTAATAAAAGACCTACCATGTAATGTTGTTTTTATAACAATGTATGTTGCAGGACAAGCATTTGATGAGGATGATTGGACATTTTAGAGAGTGAAATGGTCTCTATTATTCGGACAACTCAAATCTTCCCCCAAAACTACACAACAATTATTCCTCTTCCTTTGATTTAATAAAGACCTACAGAGAGAAGGTCCTTCTACAACATTGTTATCTTGGTCATCCTTCCTTTAGAATCATAAAATTGTTATTTTTTCCCTTTATAATAAATTAGATGTGGAAAGTCTTCATTGTAAAGTGTGTGGATTTGTTAAACACAAGAGTGTACCTTTTCCAGTCAGTAATAAAATGAGCACTTTTTCCTTCTATTTAATTCATATTGATGTGTGGGGTTCCTCAAATATCCCAAATATATTGGCTCTCATTGGTTCATTACCTTCATAGATGACTGTACTGGGGTTACAGGGGTGTTCCTTCTAAAACAAAAATCCGAAGTCAACTCTGTTGTTCAATATTTTTTCGTAATGGTAAGATCTAATAATGCCAAAGATTGTTTTAATCATAAACTTAATTCCTTTTGTAGTAAGGAGGGTATCATTCATGAATCATTTTGTGTGAAAACACTCCAATAAAAAGGGATTGTTGAAAGGAAAAATGGGCAGCCACTTGACCAAACTCGGTTTCTTCTTTTTCAGCATAGGGTTCTTTAATGTTTTTTTTTTTTTTTGTTGTGGGGGGGAGGGACCTTTTAGTGTTCTAGCCTCAAAAAGTCCTATAGAGGTTCTGTCTTCTTTCTATCCCAATGTGACTGCATGAAATAAACTATTCCAAGAATATTTGGGTGTGAATAGTTTGTCCATGTCCATAGCGGTGCTAGAGGAAAGCTTGAACCCTTAATTGTGTCTAGAGATGCCACTTTTTTCAGCAACAAAGTTACTTTCTCCTACATCATCTTCAAGGGGAGACTTAAGAAAGGAAGATGATTCTCCTCTACCGCCTCTTAATTTTAGACTTGGACCAGAAACAAGGACTGAAAAAGAAATAGATTCTTATAAGTTCAACCCACTGAACCCACAAAATCCACTCAAGATAGGGATGATATAAAGGAAGACAGAGGTCATTCCAGAATCTGACCATGTCCATGAATCCAATCCAACATTACATTGGTAATTGCTTTTCCTATTCCTATAATCCCTAGTTGATCAATATCTTATTTCGCAATTGCCCAGAACCTGAATCCAGTTTGACAACAACCTATGAAGACCTAGACAATCCAATTGCCCTTAAGAAAGAAACTAGAAAATGTACCACCAAGCCACAATACCCTCTAGCCAATTACCTATCCTTTAAACATTTCTCAACTACTCATAAAGCCTTCCTTATAAGCTTAAACACTACCACAACACCCAGCTCCCTATCTGAGACATTGACTGACAGAAAATGGAAACAGGCCATGGACCTCAAAATTGAGGCACTAGAAAAGAACAGTACTTGGGAATTGGTTACTCTACCAAATGGAAAAAAAAAATCAATATGATGTGAATGGGTATATGCTATAAGATACATGGTTGATGCATCCATTGAAAGGTACAAGTCAAGGTTGATAGCCAAGGGATTCACTCAAACTTATGAAGTGGATTACTTGGAAACATTTGCTCCAATTGTAAAAATGAATACAGTCAAGGTCATATTATCTCTATTGGCTAATTATGATTGGAACTTACAACAATTTGATGTGAAAAATGTCTTTTTTCATAAGGAACTTGAAGAGGATATTTACATGGAATTTCCCCCTGGATACAGTGGGTAAACTGCTACCAATATTGTTTGCAAACTGATAAAGGCATTGTATGGACTAAAACAATCACCACGAGCATAATTTGGAAAGTCTACTAAAGTTATGATAGGTTTGAGCTTCAAACAAAACCAAGGAGACCACACTTTGTTTGTTAAACATTCAAGGAAAGAGGAGTAATAGTCCTTCTAGTTTATGTTGATGATAGTATAGTGATTGGAAATTATAAAAGAAAGAAGGAAATTCCTGAAACAGAGGCTAGTCTAAGAATTTGAACTAAAAGAGCTTGGAAGACTACAGTAATTCCAAGGGATTGAAACATTGTACTCTAGCCAAGGAATTTTCATATCTTAGCAAAAAACAATATAAATAATTTGTTAGCAAAACCTGGAAAAATTAGATGCAAACCAATACAAACTCCAATGAATCCTAATCACAAATTATGTAGAGTTGAAGAGGAACAAACACTAGACAAAAAGATATACCAAATACTAGTCGAAAAATTAATATACCTTGTTCACACCTAACCAGACATTGCCCATTCAGTGAGTGTCATAAGCCAATTCATGCATGAAAAGGCGGAATCTCGTCTTCAAACTTCTTTTAGAATTTTGTAGTACCTTGAAGGGAAACCATGGAAAGGAAATATTGTCCAAAAGGAACGGAAGACTGAATATTGAAGCCTACACTAATGTTGATTATGCAGATTCTCTTCTTGATAAAAGATAACAACTGGATATTGTACTTCCTTAGGTGGGAACTTAGTGACATGGGGGAGAAAAAAACAAAATGTGGTTGCAAGATTAATTTGGAGGGTTCCATGAAGCTCTACTGTGATAATAGGTCAAAAATAGATGTTGCACATAATCCCATTAAGCAAGACAATATAAAACATATTGAAGTAGATGGACACTTCATTAAGGGAAAATTAAACGAAGGTCTAGTATGTATGTCATACATTTCTTCCCAGCAGCAGGTGGCTGTTGTTATTAAAAAAAGGACTCAATAGCTCAAGCTTCCACAAGTTGGAAATAGCGGATATCTATTCCTCAGTTTGAGGGGGTGTCGAAATATGGATGCAAATTTGTACATTTATAGATTCGGTTGTGCGAAATCCCTAAAATTAAGGGGTTTGGGATTAGGAGTTTATTTGGTAGATTTGCTCCTAATTTAGAGTCTTTATTTCAAGATATTCATTTCCTTTATTTCAGGAGATTTATTTCCTTTAGTTAGAATTACGTTTTTCCTTTAAATACACATGTATTGTTTTGTTTTGAATCAAGGAAAATAATTCCACAATTATTGTCTTCTGCCTACACGTTTTCTCACAGTTAACAATTTTTCCTCTTTCAGTATATTTAGTAAACGAATTGTTTGGGTCTGTTATAATGACATAATAAAATTAAGAGCTTTTTTGTTGTGATGCTGCCAGTAAATACAAAAGTTTACTTGGCTTGAAGCAGCTTTGCAAGTTTCACTGCGTCTTCTTGTCCTGAAACCAAGGTAAAATTGGAAAAAAGCTGTTTTATGACCGGCGTTATCACAATATCTGCCTTTTCCTTCTCGATGTAACTTTCATTATATACACAGTGGGGTTCGTAGTAGAGAGACAATTGGCCTTGTGGGGATGTAACAAGGTACCTATTACACGAGAAGGAGAAAGCCATTAAATTCTGTTAAATCGCATTTCAATGAAAATACAAAGGGATAGTACATCAACGAATAAGGTGGATACAAAACCTAAAACACAGATAAAAGAAAAATATGATAGAAAAGGTTTGACAGTATTTACCCATTCTCAAGACGTTGCCAAGGAGGTCCAAGAACTGGTCCTGCTATAGCCTTAATATTGACCTTGGAACCATAATCTGTTTCAATATCAGAGCTCTGACCAGGCTCTAAATACGTAACCTGAAAATAACTGAAACTATGTGAAAACTTGAGTAAATTAGTGTATGCTATCTGTAGTCAGGATATAGTGAAGAGCAGAATTAAGGTAGGTTATTGTCAGGTAAAGAACATCCAAATGAAGGATTGGGGAAAAGAAGGCACAGCTATAGAAGCAGTCGAGGGAAAGAGGAGAAAAGCACTTCTGTGCGTAGTGAATAAATTCACTACCACACAAGACATTTTAAGAAGTATGCACAGACAGGAAGAGGAGTTTTCAATCCTATGAGGTGGATGACTGGGTCACTCTCGAGCGTATAAGACTCCATAGAAACAGTGTGTGGCACAAATATCTCAAATTGGCCGCTGAATTTTATGAGCCTCACCAAGATGAGAAGAATTTAGGATCAGTGGCTGAATTTTATTTCCAAGTTGGTTAAATATTCAAACAAGGGATATATGCTTTGTTATGAAATAATTAAATGTTGAAACAATAAGTTTCTCATTCAAATGTGCAAGGTTTAGGTTCCTGCACTTTGTCTTGGTATTGAATAATGAATACTAAGCAATAGATTTTGTACCAAAAGTTCTCATATCAAGTCCTCCAAAGTGTAATAAATCGTGGACATTTCGGTGGAGGCTCTCATTTGGAACAATTTAAACCACTTCAATACAATATAATAATTTAATTAAGTACATAAAATCATTCAAAAGCCTTTAACCAACATCTTTAGGCAATCAAACTATATAGATTGGATATATCAATATGTAATTAAGCCAAAGATTCAAATTCAAATACACACACATTGGAGTTTTCATGAGCCAAAGAAAAGAAAAGTAAGGAAAAAAAGAAAATATACTTACATTTCTGAAAAGAGGATCCAACAAGCCTTTGGCACTAGGGGTTGCTATAACTCTAACATTTGGGAATTTCTGAGAGAAGGGCTTTAATGTCTTCAAGTGGCAGTGATCATCAAGGCTTAGAGTAATAAGTAAGCAACTGATTTCCGGAAGATCACTGAGCTGCACTACAGAAGCATACAGTTATAGCCATTTCACGAGATTCCGCAAGGTGAAGTTAAAGAACAACACAACACAACACACAGGCATAACAAAGAGGTAACAAAATCAACTAGTAACTAGTTAGCATCCATCAAAAGATACCTGGAATTGCTTTAACACTTTCTTGGCAGCTTCAAATAGCCAAGGAATTCCAAAATCCAAGTTACCAACCAAAACTGGATCAACCAATATGTTTGTTCCACCCACATTCCAGATCCAACTGTTTATCTAAATCCAACACTTAACCCATGTCAAGGAAAGGGAAAAGTACCAAACTTAAAGCAAGCCAAAATTTAGTTTAAATTTGAAAAAGCAAAGCAGTATCACAAATAACTACAAAATATTCCATTATTTTCAATTTATTTCTTCTGTTCAAAGATTTACACAAAAAATTTTGGAAACAATAATGTAGGGCATTTGATTATCTTACAACATTTTGGTTTTAAAAAAACTTCTACATTACTCAACAATCAACTTCTCATCCAACATCTATCAAGTTGTGAAAATTATTTCCAAAACAAGTATTTAAAAAACAAAAAACAGAAACAACTGATATATGTCTTTTCATTCTCATTTTTCCATCTTTTTAAACTTCTCTCGCAAATCCACACTCTACTCTGCGCCCAGCACCACCCTGCACCAACCGCCTAAACAACTTTACTTAGCAGCATTTTGAAAACTTGAAACAGTTTTTAAAAACATAAATCAAACACACCCTTTTGGGATAAGTGAAGGAACTGTCTTGCTCGAACCTCGGACCCATAAATGGTATTGTAATAAGCAGGTGTGTTGCCTGTACTCAACCATTCAACCAGGTTGAGGACAGACAAAGCTAGTTTCCCACAAATCTTTTTAAGAAAAAAAAAATAAAGAAAAAATGCATGTCAAGTATATAATAACAAGAGCCATAACACTATGGTCGGACTCAAAAAGAAAAAAAAATGAGCAAAGAAGAAGAATTTAAAAATTATACTTTTCTCCATAATATAAACTTTCAAACTTTAGCAACTCCTTTTCTTTTTAGCTGTGCGTACACAAGTAAAAAATGTCACCTCTAAATATGTGAGTTTGAAGACATCAGCTGCAGAGAAAGTGGAGCCAACTGCGTTCTCTTCTGAGACAGCAGAAGCAACAACCCTACCCCACCTGCAAATAAACCGCAATTGATTGAATATTCGTCCAATCTTAAACTGATGAGGAAGAAAAAACTGACCTTGAAGTTGAGGAATTGGAACTAGTGCAGATTGAAGTGG
>Ga0099824_1008131_pt1 | contig 13537 bp, 6 predicted proteins | sample SiratrowhiteBW_FD_76837 | JGI IMG/M metagenome (GOLD analysis project Ga0099824, IMG submission 76837) | Root nodule microbial communities of legume samples collected from California, USA - Siratro white BW | ecosystem: Host-associated > Plants > Roots > Nodule | place: USA: California... | reverse complement strand
ATTGTGGTACTCGTGCTCTATGATACATAAATAATAAATATAATGTTTTTATTTTTAAATATGTTTATATATATATATATATATATATATATATATATATATTTGTATTCTTTTTCCTTTCCTTTAACAGAAATAAAAGTATGTTAGGTATAAAGACTTAAAAAAAAACCATTTTTATTAACAAACTTTTTTTTAAGAAATAAAGTATTACATTCCAAATAATTTCAAAAATAATTAAAAAAATAGTAACTATAAACAAAGCATCTTTAAAAAAATAATAAAAATATTCAATTTCAATAAAAAAAACGAAAAAACAGTCTTAGAAATTAAAAAAAAAATATATAACCAAATATCACCAAACCAAAATTCTTAAAATAGAACTACGTGTACCATGATTTTCTATCTAAGACCAAGGTTAAACCTTGTCGGGTCCAAATAAATAAAAATATATATGTTTGTTTGTTTTATTTTTGTTTGATATTTTTATCTGCCTAATTATTATCTATTGTTATAATTTTTATAAGCATGTTTCCTTGTTTGTTTTTTTTTATTTGTTTGTTTTATCTTTAGTCTCATTTTTATTGTTATTATTTGGGGAAAAAATGGTATTTTTAATATCACACTTTTTTTTATTCATTTGATTAATGGTACCGTCTTAGAACGGGCGTTGTGAGGGTGCTAATACCTTCCACACACGTAATCGACTCCCGAACTCTTATTTTGGTTTGCAAACTATTTCATTTTTATTTGGTTTTTATATGGTTTTCCATAATAAAATATGATAGCGACTTCAATCTTAATTTAAATATTTTTAAAATTAAATTTTGATCGTCCCGTCGTGATCCGGTTACGACAGCCACATATGTCAAATACTTCATATTTTTGTCTTTCATTATCAACGCAGAAAAGGCACACCAGATAAGATTGTGAAATAAGAGTAACCCAAACACCATTATCAATGTATCATTTCTACCATTATCAATGTATCATTTGTCTAGTGCAAAATGAAATTCTTCTCCTGGTTAAGATGCCATGTATCACATGAAGTAGAAGTTATTTTTAGAAAGTTTCCCAAGCATGTCTATGATACTGACACTTTCAAAAGCAAGGACAAGATTACATAGCAGTCACTTCACCTCTTCCCAGTCAAGTGTATCCAAGACTTCCGTCCGAGGAGGATCCCAATCCATCCACCTCTTACAGTCCAGCGCATGAGACTACACCTCCTTTCAAGCCCAAAAACTCCAAAAACTAATTACTAATTATGGAATTATGAATTAATGTGATAATAGTAAAATAAATCTTTTTAAATTCTAAACCACTTCCTTTTAGTTATATAAAATAGAGAATGGTATAAAACCAAGAGAAAAAAATTATATTTATCCTGTCATCTAAATCACCATAATAAGCAGGCACATTGAAATGGTAAGAAAAAAAGATTAATTGAAATTGAAAAGTTAAAAATATTTGTAAAATGTAAAATAAAAGTAAATATGATTGCTTTAAGAAAACATAAAAAGTGATTGAAATAAGTTATGAATATAATTGACACTTTTTTTTTTTAGTTTAAAGACTAAAATCATATTTATTAAAAAAATTAAAAAGTAAAAGTATTATTAAAAAATATAATTAAAATAAGTACTAAGCATTACTTCTTCTTTTTTTCTCGTTTCTCTTCTCTCTAAATACACTATGTTTTTTTTTTCTGCATGCTGTTGCTCTTTTAGAACTAAATATGCAATAATGAAAGAGGAAAAAGAATAAAGTGTACTTAATATTAGAGAAACGGTGCATGAAACTGGAGGAGACATGGAGAATAAAAGGCTGGAAGGTTGACGCACAAGATGACGTAACATAAAGCAACTAATTTATATTAAGTAAAACAGTAATATTATTTTCAGCAATCAAGTGAATCTCAGCGTTTAGAAGGGAACTGATAAAAAATTGAAAATTTACCTAAAAAAACAGGTTATTGATTAAAATTGAAATTTTTTAATATAATTCAAATATTTTTCTAGAACTGATTTAATTTACAGTATGACACTTCAAAATTGATTGAATCAAAATAAATTATTCAAATATTATTATTATTTCATTTCTATATAATAGATACATATAAAATTGATTATATCTACCTTGATTTATACTTATAAATTTATCTATTGTAGAAAAATAATATAATATAAATAATATATAAATAAAGTAGAGGTATATAAATAATATACAATTCAATCACATTGTTTAACTACATTTATTGATTTGTGTATGTGTTAATGCTTTCTTATAAAAGTGTAGATTCTTTATATTTTTTATATTTTCTTCATTTATTTTCTTTATTTTTAATAATATATATTATATTATATTATTATATATAAAAAAATAAAACTCAATAAGCATATTTATAAAAATTGATAAAAAAACGTGCAAAATTAATTTAAGTCAAATTTGGATGCTTGACTTCATATTCAATTTCTGACGTTTTAGAAATATAAAAAATTTCAAACGAAGAAACCATTCTCATATATATGTGACATCTGTCAAACTTTTGATAAATATTAATGTCCGAATGATAAAAAATTATTCACAATAACATGATATGCAATATTGCTATGATCGTGTGATTTATTTGCGACAAATCCGGTGTCGCCTACTGAATTCGGCGTAATGGCATCTTGTCCCGCGCATGCATTCCACGTCAGATGCCATGCTTCAAACCTTTTTCAGTGCTTCAACGTGCTACGAACCTTCAATCTCGTTTGGTCGGCACCTAGTTTTTGTACTCATCTCAATCCCATTATTCAAATATATTTCAAAACAAATTTATCTTATATTATTTATTTATGTGTTATACGTGAAACAATCTGATAGCTGATGTGATTTTTTAGTGAACTGATGAAAAAAGTTTAATTTAATTTTATTTTATTTTGTAATGGTACGAAGATATTTTTATTAAATCTCATGTAGAAAAATATATTTTGAAATACTCTTATGAATTTATGGAGATTTATATTTAAGTTTATTATAGAATTTTTATCCGATAGAATTTCTATTATGTGAAAAATATAAGATGTTGCATTTGGTATTAAAGTAGTTCATCCTTAGGAAGACATGAGTGTGATTATTGTATTACTTGTACGTGTATATTTTGTTGAAACTTAATCTCGAAAAGTAGGCAAGATTTTTCTAGTTGTATGTTTAACAATGTGATCATCTTTAAAATTCTAGTTGTATTTGAGTTAAGATGATTGTTATGAATGAAGATGAAAGTATTAAGAAAGAAAAAGAATCTTGATAAAGTCATGAGTGTGCACACTCATAACTAGATCAAGATGGATTTCTATCTTAATTCTACATGTTTAGAGTACATTTAAAGGTCATATTTTAGATGATTAATTATATTTTGTGTGTAACTTGATGTTAGACATGTGTTGGGTTTTAATGTCAAACATTTCCTTATATTAAATGTGTGAGGGGAACTGGAATGCTATATCTAGGGCATTTTGTTTTGAAAATAAAAGTAACAAATAGTGAATGTATGTTGTGTGCTCTGTTTTCAAGTTTTGATTGTTTAGATGGAATATTTGGTTTGTTTTGATTCTGTGTGAAATAAAAAATAAATATGGATCTAAATCTTGGTTCATGGTTCTAGTAGAGTGACAGTTTGGAGGCAATATTTCATAGAGAAAGAAATGTAGTTATAGTATTATTGAGAGATTTATCGCTACTTTTGGGTTTGTAAATTTTGATGTATGAGCTTGATTATTGGTTAGAATGAAGTATTTTACTTATGTTTTTAGTAAGTGTATTTAGTTTTGTTCATTTTGACTTCTTTGTAGTTTCCTCAATTGTGTAGACATTGATATTTATAACTTATTGCTTAAAGTTTTTTATCCTTGGTAATTGTAGAACGAGCTTATTATGAGACTACTATGTGCATAAATTTTATTTTGATCGTTGATGAATTTCTAACTACAGTGTCATTTAGTCAAATGTTGAGTGTACCATTACCTTACCTTTATAAATAAGCCTTATATATATGACATTGTTAGACAATTTAGATTTTTGTCAACTTTAATGGGTAGAATAGAATGATATGTATTTGTTTATATTAAAATAATTGAGTGCAAAATTTTCTTAAACATGGGAAACTATAAGTTATTCTCTTTCTTTGTTTTAATGTTTTATAAGATGAACAACATTTCTATTTCAATAGTTTAGTTATGGTCTAGCATTAAGGAATGCTAAAAGAAGTTATATAGTAGTAAAATTTTGAAAGTCTTTTGGGATGATTAAAACTGTGAAGCATCCCTGGATCACTACAGGACTCCATTAACAGTATTGTTTTCAATAAGAGCTAAAATAGTATTTTCACATGGCATTGTTATCATGTTTTAGAAAAAAAACATTTCTACCACTAAAACAACATTTTTGTTTAGAGTTTTTTTTGGTATAATTGTAAAGTTTTATCTAACTCAACCATCATGTTTCACTTTTTGTATTACTATGCTCTTCTTATGCTTGATTGATGATGATTGTTTGTATAAAGTGTGTGGTTGTCACATTGTTCGTTTATAAATATGTTTTCATAAACCCCTCTCTCCCACCAATTTTCCATGTAACCTTCCATTTTAGTTAAATTATTATATTTAATTTATGTGCATTATCATATCATATCAATTATATGTAAATAGGAAAAACAAAGATCTAGCTATTAGTTAGGGATTCTCTTATACTATATCGTTAATCACTTTATTCTCTCATCACAAATAAAGTTGTTTGTTTGGAATAATATACACTTTTAGTAAATCCTATAGGGAAAGCTTGATGTTGTGCATATTTGTGCTACTTCACTAGTTCTTATTGTTAAACTTCTTAATTTTAATGTGAAAATCAGATCCTATTACTTGGAATTTATTTAGGAGATCGTGTCATGAATTTACTTCTTTTTCAAGATGGCTCAAGACTTGTATATTTCATAATGCATGATAGCTTATAATCTGAGTGTTTTGTTCAACTTTGTGCAATTTGTCTAAAAGAACTTGATTTTGAGTCTTTTTCCTAGTGGATAAGTAGAATTACAATAATTTATTCGTACTTGTGATCCTTTAATTTTTTACCTTGAATGATTTTGACTAATGTAGTTGTTATTAGCATTTGCTATTAATTTAAACCTCAAGTTTTTGCGAATTTCGAAAACATATAAATTTTAAGGTGGACTAATTCCATTTTGTTTTTGTTAAAGCGAACGGGAACGTTTCATATGATGAATTTTATCCTCTGAGAATCTAGCAAATGTTTTATTTTTTCAAATGGTTTGAATTCATAATAGTGCCAAGGCAATTTAATGTTAATTTTTGGATGACATGCAAATGTTGTAAAATATTCTTGTGGATTGCGCATAATCATTTCTAAAGTGTCGTCTCCTTAATTAGTTCTTTCATGCACTAGTACAAAAAACACATTCTAAGCTAGGATAATAGGTCGATTAAAACGTAACTGATGTAAAAAAAAACGCAATGACATTTTTGTAAATATTTGAACAGATATCACGTCGGTTAACTCAAACTCAACGTAATATACCATATTCTACGTCGGTTGCCACTCATAACCGATGTAGAAAATACCGAAAAAAGTAAAAATTCAAAATTTGAAAACTTTGCAATGGCACTGAAGATACTACGTCAGTTGGAAGGTCCTAACCAATGTAGTATGTAGCCCATATTATGTCGGTTGGGTCTTTCCAACCGACAAAATATCTTTCGCGTGGTGCGCAAGTGAATTTTGGAGAAATTGGATAAAATTTGGCTAGATACTACATCGCTTGGGAGCTCCCAACCGACATAGTATATTCCTCGAGTTAAAATTAGGGATTTCAAGGGATATATTAAATCTTGGACAACATTTTCCTCTTACACTTTCTTCTGCTTCACTAAGTCTCTCCTGTTTCGCATTGTGGGGTTCGTTTCGCGTGGTGTCGCTTTTTCTTTTAACTGGTTTTCATTTGCATTTTGTGTGGTATCACCTTCTCTTCTCACTGATTTTCATTTGCATATTTGTGTTCACTAGTTTTGCTAGGGTTCATTTGGCTCCATTTTTGGCTTCTTCCACGTTCCTTTGGCGTGCACAAGCTTCGTGGTTATCTTGGTTGAATGCTTGGTTCGACACTCCTTGCTTAGCAATTTTGACCAAATTTTTTATCAGCAACTTGATTTAGTATATATTTGATGGTAAAATTCTTACATTGTATAGATTTATCATAGATTTAGGGTTTCAAAAATTTAGGATGAAAAACTTCAAACGGCCATAACTTTTGATAAAGAGCTCAGATTGAGACGCTCAAAAAATGAAAGTTACTTGTTATTTTTGTTCTGATTTTTCACCCATTTTTTTATATTGTAGCATTTTATTTCATATATCTATAATTACTAAAAAGTTCTAAAACTTTTTGTTGTGTTTTTTTGTATCGATTATAAATTTATCAACCCATTAATTTTTATTTTTTTTAAAAATAGGACTTTTTATGTCGGTTCTAGCTCCAACCGACATAGTATCCACCTCTTACATTGTAATTCAATTATTTTAGTTGGATATATGATGTCAGTTTCTATTTTCAATCAATGTGGTGACATAAATATTACATCGGTTGCATAACCGATGTTATATGTCCAAGACTTTCTACGTCGCCTACATCTACGTCGGTTCCAGAACCAACATAAAGTGTCCTCTAAAACCGACGTAAAAGACCATTTTTATTTTAGTGATGGAATTAACTATATGATTGATGTTTTAATTTTGATTATGTTTGATTTATTAAACACTTGTATGATAGGTTCTACAACTGTTTTTGAAACCTTCTTCTTTGTTAATGCAATATAATTTATATGATGTCTTCTAGAAAATTCACATTAATTTTTTGAGTTATCATGTATAATCTGTGCAACGTAACAATTCTGTTCATTTTAATTTCTATGTATTCTTTTAATATGATAATGCTAAAAGGTATGTAATTAAATAATTAAGTGAACATATATGATATATATAATTATGCAAATGATGGTGGTATTATTAAATTTTCTATTTTGTTGTCAAGTTATAATATCAAGTTATAATAAGAAGAAATGTGCCTCTGTATGAGTAATACTAGATGGATTAACTAAGACTACGTACGTTTTACAAATGAATTGGGGGAATTCTATACAGAAGTCAATCATATTCATCTATGTAATAGCCATATTACATGGTGTATCATTCAACGTAATATCAATTAGAGATTTCATTTTACTTCTAATTTTAGTATATGGTTAGAGATATTTTAGAAATTAGACGAATTATCCAACCCTCAAAGAAATTGCTTAGAACTGCCTCTTGGATTATTTGAGTAGTTAGGATAAAATTTTACATTGGGTAGAATATTTTATACTAAGTTTGAAGATTCATCTTGGAAGATGAAGGAAACCATGAGAGAAACTTATTGTTATGTTCTTCTACTAAGTCAATTTTCAAGGACGAAAATTTCTTTCTGTTGGAGAGATTGTAAGGATTCAAAAAATCAATTTAACAAAAACCACTCTCTCTCTAGACAACAAAACCCTATATTTCTCTCTGCTCTCTCTCTCTCTCAAAAATCTAGTTTTCCTCTTGCTTCAGATTGAAGATCTAAATCCCCCATCCAATTCCTGGTATAGGGTAGAGCAATTTTGGGTTTAGTAAGTACCAATTTTACCCTGTTCTTGAGCGGTTTAGGGTTTCTGTAAAAAGAACATCTGTGTGTACTTTCTTGCATGTAGTCTTATAGACATCAAGAATGATTCTTGTTTGTTTGGATCCTTAGGATAGGTTTAGATCTTTGATCAGAAGCTCTTGGTGCAGGTTAGGTTGCCCGTGATTTTAGGTTTTTGGCACTCCTTTGAGGGTCTCTACTCTATACAGGTAGAGGAAGCTAGTTTGAATGTTTTTAATAGATATTGTAATTACCTTTTTTATTAAGTATGAATTGGTAGGGGAAGTTAGTCTTAAAAGTTTGTTATAGTACACTAAGTTAGAGTACTTAATTGTGGAATGAGATGTGATTTTAATTTAAAATGTTCTCTAACAATGATAATGAAATTTTTGTATAGTTTGATGAATTGATTAATTTTATGTGCATTTAATTTGTGGGAACAATGGACGTTTGAATGCTTAGTAAATAACTACTGCCTTGATGTTAGATGTATCCTTATATGTTTTGATTGTATGGATTGAATGAGTTGTTGTTAATGATATGGAATGGTGATTGAGACATAGTATCTTCAGGACAGGAGATACCTGTGTTGAGATTGTTAGGATGAGCATAGTTTGAGGATTTATAGAGAAGGAGATATCCAGACTCTACTAGTACATTGGAATCACATAGATGAAGATTACTAGTTGGTGAGAGTCGATGAAAGTTCGGACTGAGTGACTGCAGTTTGAAATATAACTGGTCAGAAAAGTCTCAAGAGAACTAAGCTTGTCATATTCATTGATTTGTGGGCTGTGTGGATTTACAATTTGGAGTTGTATGAACGTGCAAACCTCTAAATCTAACTCAATGCACGAGTCTTCCAGAAGTAGAGAGTCAAGTGTCTTTGTATGCGAGTCAATATATGTATGATATTAGTTATTGTAAAGATGTGATAATGATAATGTGATGTATGAGATAAATCATGAAAGTTTGATGTTTGTCGTTTGGTTGAGATAGAAATTTAATTTATGAATATACATTTCTTTAAACTCTCTAGCTTACCCTTATTTTTTGTGTGGTGTTTCTGTTTTTAAATCTACGATGATTGTGTGTTACATGTGAGCAGAGGATATGACAAGTGGTGTGATTCCTTAGTGAGCTGATGGAGAAGTTTAATTTTATTTTATTTTATTTTGTGATTGTATGAAGATATTTTTATTAAATCTCATGTAGAGAAGTATGTTTTGAAATACTTTTATGAATGTGTCGAGATTTGTATTTAAGCTTATTATAGAATTTTAATCCAATAGAGTTTCTATTAGTGAAAAGTATGGGTTGTTACATCATGCATCTCTTTTCTTGAGGTTTAAACATATCTTTAACTATATTTAAAAACCTTACAATCGTTGGACTACATAATGGATTTATCCATATAGAACATTTTAAGCACCTTAATTGTGTAAGTATCTTGATATACAAAATACATTTATTTAAATACTAAATTCGTAATCTCAAACAAATCTTTATTCGTCCAAGATTCTTTTCTCAATTTTTTTCTTTATACAATTAATTGCATTTGTAAACCTTTTGAGAGCTTCAAAAATATTTAATAATTTTCTCTAGAATTTTCAATGTGTTAGGCAAGTTAAATCCTTAAGCAAGTTCTTTAGAAATATAATTTTTAGGAGAACCTTAGAAATAAGTTGTTACAAGATTCATTAAATGTACTTTTAAAACTTTTTTTTTCTACTTAACTAATTAAATATGAAAGTATAGCTAGATCCAATAAAGGTGAACATGTATCTTCAAAATTAATATTAGGATGTTGTAAAACACTGAGCAATTCATCGAGCTTTTGTATCCAACAATTTTTCCATTCTCATATAATTCTTTCCCAAAAATCCATTTGTAGCCAATTGGTTTTATAGCCTTAGGTGTTCAAATTAAAAGTTCACAAATTTTTTTGGGCAAGTGACTTTGATTGTGCTTTAATTGTTTTTTTCTTGCATATTTTTGGTAAAACAAACACTTACCACTAGGTCAAAAGTTATATATAATAGTTAAGATACAACATTTTAAGACCGAAGTAATCTAAATGCCATGATTCAAATATGATTTGCACTACTTGACCTCTATCATGAGACAATTAATGCACATTGTAAAATTCTCCCCTTAATAATTGCCTCACACATAATCAAGTCGTTGGCTCTAATACCAATTGTTAAATCAATTACTTGCCACTTAGCTAAAATTACAACTAATAGTAAGGGCACAACTCATCCTATGTTAAGAGTATAACAACTAAAGTGTCAGGATTCAATTTTGAATTGTCCCAGGTAGCATCTACAACAGGACAATTGATGTAGACTACAACATTTTCCATTTTAGCTAATCATTACTTTGTCAACAATCATTAATACACTGTGTTTCTTATCCTCGACATCGTTTATAACATTTAATATTATTTTATGTTTAAAGACATTGCTAGTGTTAACTTCGCTTTGGTTCCATCTTATTCCATTCATGACATAGTTGATTGAAATCTTTTCATTTTTAACAATTTCAGGTACTTGAGCTTCTTTTGGAACTAAAATATTAATTATGTCATAGATATGCTTTTTAGGTTTCCATATCCTCAATTAGGTCATCTTCCCTTCTAGCTTGTTTAAATGATTTTTCTTCTCGGAACCGGTGGCTTTACCACGTTTCCTACGTGTTTAAGAGACATTACTGTAAGAAATTTTCCAACAAAGATCACAATTCTAATTGGAGTATTAACAATTAGTATAAAGTGACTTTGTTCCCTATGGAATTAAATACATCTGGTAATTGGTTAATCAATATTTGTAAATGAGTTCTCTTTTGAAATTTTCACTACAAAAAAAAAAAAAAAATTACCGACGAGACAAATCCATCGGAAAACCTAAAATCCATTAATAAATTGATTGTATGTAAATTTACCGACAGATTTATAAGTCCGTCAATAATTACCAACGGATTTTCGACGAATTTATGATCCGTTGGTAATTACAGACAGATTTAGGGTAAATCCGTCGGTAATTATCGACACTCAGAAATCCATCGATAAAATCGTCGATAATGATATTTTACCGACGGATAAAGTTCTGTTAATAAAATTTTATCGGTAATTTAACTTTTTCTTGTAGTGTTTAATTCATATTCTTTTGTAGAAGGATAAAATGATATAATAGTAATTTATTTAAATCAATATACTTTTTCATTTGTTACCTTTTTGTCTATCCCCCTAATTTTGGGAAAATTGAATCATCAAAATAACAATAGAAAATTTGAGTTGTAAATAAATCTCTTATTAATAGTTTAAGATATTTTATTGTTGATGGAGAATCATATCCACAATATATTCCCTATTGTCTCTAAGGAGTTTTCATAGTCTTTTTTTTGGTAGAGAAATTTGAATATGTGTACTTAAATGAGAAATATTTAGGTTGCTAAGAAAAAACCAATTTCAAAGGAGAGTATTTATGGAAATTTGTTGGGCTTATACAAATCAATAATGCAATATGTAGAATTTCATACCCTCAAGTAGTCAGTATTCAATTTCATTCTAATGAATATACAATACTCATTAAAACATGTAGTTTGGGCATCAAGTAAAGCTATAAAATATAGTCCACATGATGGTTGTACTGGTCAAATATCACTTTGTATCTGTTCAAAAGATGTAATCTATTCATTCCCAATATTTCTTGGTGATGATTTAATTATTGACTTCCCTTAGAATAGGCGATACATGATAAATCTTTAGATTGAAGAATCTCCCAACTCTTCAATGATTGTTCATTTGAATTCTGCAACTAGATTTCTCAATCATAATAAACATGGGAAGACCTAATTGATCATTTATTTTGATTCATAAACTTCTTGATTTGATCTCAATTCAAGAGAAACTTGTCACAAAGAGAAAGAGTTACTACAAGAGCTCAAAAAATAAAAGATAAAAAGAATAAGCGTACAATGCATTTTTAACATTGTGAAGAAAGATATATAAGGAAATGTATAAGAAATTGAAAGAATAAATTAAAAATATATCTCTTAATATTTATTACAATCTCTTTATAAATGAAAATATAAAAATATAGTAACTTTCCCAAGAATAGAAATTTAAAACATATAGTTTGGATACAAAGATAACTTAAAAAAGAAAACGATGGCCTCAGTTGGAAAATTAAGAATAATAACCAAACAAGGCCTAAACCCTGCATATTCTTGAATGGACATTATTTGAAAGGGAATATGCATAAACTAAATAAGATATGGCTTTCCATTTCTTAAAAGCTGACATGTATAAGTATGTATCTACTCCTTTCTATGATACCTTGTAATTTGTGAATGAATTGCTATAGATTTCATTTATCGGGAGTTTATCAAGAGGTTAGTCTTAAATTTTAAATTCATGTGGCGATTTTCCTTTCTTTACTTATCTTTTCTTGTGAGACTGACATGCTCATCATCTTTTGTCTCTTCCAACTTTTGTATTTTCTTTGCTTAATCGTACAATTAAACTTTATTTGATTAATCACTAGTGGAAAAAACACTTTTTACGACAAGATAAAACGGCGGTCAAAACGGAACCGCATTAAATAAAAATGCAGTGTCAATTTTGAAATTAAGCGCAACAATATAAAGGCGGTTACTAATAACAACTGCCTTCGTATGTCCAACAAGGGCGTCATAGTTATGGTTTTTAAAAAAATTTGAAATCAAGGGCCTACAACGGCGGTTATGGGGCTCCAACCGCCATTGTAATCCTACTTTTGTATCTCCAAACAGGCACCATAGCTATGTTTTTTTAAAAAAAATTGAAATCAAGGGGCTACAACGACGGTTATGGGGCTCCAACCGCCATTGTAGCCCCGCTTTTTAAAATGTTTTTTTTTTTGTTTTAAATGGGTACAATTGTGTTTGTGGGGCTCCAACCGCCTTTGAAGTCCCACAACCGCCATTGTAACCCATGTTTTTAGGTCCCCCTCACTCACTTTCCCCTGTACGCTTTGGTCTTCTCTCCAGCGTGCATCGTTGTCCTTGGTGTCTTTTTGCCACTATTCACCATAGCCCCTCTCTCGCATGCCTCCTCCTCCTCCATAGCCCTCTCGCAAGCCCCTCCTCCTCAATAGCACCCTCTCGCACGCCCCTCCTCCTCCATAACACCCTCTCTTGCACGCCTCATAGCCCTCTCGCACTCACGCCCCTGCTCCTCCGTCTTCTTCTTCTCCAAACCACATAAACTTGGCGCTGCCATCGGCTACAAGGGGCTTTACAATCACTGGAAACTCGTGGCTAGCAGATTTGGTTATTCACGTTTTGGTTCATTTGCGCTTGTTCTCATCGGCCACAAGAGGTATGTTTTTATGTATTTTTGAAATGTTTGGATTGTTTAGATGTCTTGTTGTATGCTTTTAATGCTTTGTCTATTGAAATGATTATTGTTGTATGCTTTGTTGTTATGTATATTTTCATGACAACGTGTTGGTATTGAGTCTGGGGATGTTCGATCCCCGACAATTTTTATCTGATATTTTCTTACATGAAAACGTGTTGGTATTGAGTCCGGGGATGGTCGATCTTCGACAATTTGTGTTAGTATTTTAAGTTCAGAGATCTCAAATCCCCAAAAAATATTTTGTTTAATTTGTGACTTGTATAATATGGATAATTTCTTTTTTACTATACGTAGTCATGGATCGAAGTTGGATAAATGCAAGTCGAATTAGTGATGTTTATGAGAAAGGTGTTGAAGAGTTTCTACAATTTGCTAAGCGGAATGTAGCGGGAGTAAATAATAAATATTATTGT
>Ga0099824_1008126_pt1 | contig 13541 bp, 7 predicted proteins | sample SiratrowhiteBW_FD_76837 | JGI IMG/M metagenome (GOLD analysis project Ga0099824, IMG submission 76837) | Root nodule microbial communities of legume samples collected from California, USA - Siratro white BW | ecosystem: Host-associated > Plants > Roots > Nodule | place: USA: California... | reverse complement strand
ATTGAATTTTGACAGCTAAGCAGTTTGTTAAAACTGATTTTGGTTATTTAAAGGAATGAGAATCATCACTTTCAGATTTATCAAAACTAATACTTTCGAAAAGCATTCCTTGAGTTTTTCTAAAAGAGATATTGCCCCTTTTGTGCGATCATCATTCTTGCAAAGCTTTTCAAACCAAGAAACCTCCAAGAACTTGAATCTTTGAAGCATCCTTGAAGGGAGGTTCTTGCTACTTTGGTTCTGGACCAAAGCTAAGTCTTCTGCACCTGATCTTCATTCTGAGTAATCTGTTTTGTGTAGAAGCATTCTGTTATCTTCTCTGATCCTGTTGAATTGCAATCTGCTTGCTGTTTTCAATTACTGGGTTTGTAATTGAGTTGGTGCAGTGGGTTCTGCACTGTTCTCGCATCTGCTGAAGGGTTCAGTAGAGGGTGAGTGTTGCTGGGAGCAGTGTTGCTTGCGGACTGCAAGTGTTGTGGTGCAGTGGGTTTCTGCACTGGTTACACACAAGCTGAGGGGTTCAATGAGGTGTGGGTTTACTGCTGGGGGCAGTTTGTAACTTGTTGGGAGCAAGGGTTGTAAACTGATCTTGTGATATGTTTTAGTGGAAATCTTTGCTAGTTTGCAAAGGATTGGACGTAGCCCTTGTGGAAGGGTGAACCAGGATAAAAATTCTGTGTTCTTGCTTTTCTCCCTACTCTTCTTGATTGCCTTTATTCACTGCTGCCATCTTTAAAAATTAACTGGATTAAAATCAGTTCATACTGTTAATCAAACTCTGAACATCTGTTTACATAATCTATTGTGATTCTGGATTGTGTGTAATATACTGGATTGTGTTTATACATATTAAATCTGGGTTAGCACAATCTTACACTGTAAACTAATTTCTGGGTTTAATTGATTTCTGGGTTTAACTGAATTCTGGGTTTAACTCTGATACATTCCGCTGTGCTCAATCGATTGTTTACCTGACAGTTCAGAATTACACAGCTCAATCGATTGAATAAAGAATTTTCATTCTCTACTTCAAGAATAATTCAGATTTGCGAAAAGTTTTCTAAATTCAATTCACCCCCCCTCTTGAACTCGGTCTAAACCTTATTTTACATACAGATCCCTCTGTACACACAGAATTACCACACCAGGTAACTCACAACATAAAAGAATCCAATACAATGAAAGATATGTGTCGTACACAGCAATACAAGCCTTCTATACAAAACAGATTACAAAAAGTAATGAAGAAAAGGTATAGAAGGCTTAGTCTGATGATCAGATCAGTGATGAAATAGTCGCTGTCAATTCAAAGCTCCAACAGTATTCAGAAAACAGATCTTGATGAAAGAGTTTGAATGATCTTGATCACTAGACAAGAAGGGCGCTTTTCTCTCTTGAAAACTTGGAGCTCTTGATCAGAAAATGTTTAGAATGATTTTTCTCTTGTTATGTTTCAAAATGCGTGCCAGCTATTTATAGACAACTATCTTAAAAATTTAGTCGATTGTTTTGTCAAATAGTCGATTGTCTTATCAAACAGTTGATTGTTTTTCTCTAGTTAGTTAAAACAGTTATTTAAAAATACAAAATTTGATTTTAATAATTTCTTAAAAGCTTTGTTAAATCAAATTTTATTCTTTTGGAGCTTATCCTTGATTGATATTGAATGCATCACTGATTTGGGATCAAACTTGACACATAACACACACCCCTAAGTTCTAGCCCAAGCGCTTCCAATCTTCATGCAAACTCCATGCAATCCACATATGATCACAAGGTAGTATTTGAGGAAGAGTACTGGATGAGTGAGTATACTTGGGTTGGTGTAGGGATAGGTAGAAAGGGTACAAGGTCTGTTTGTATTCTTTTGTAGGTACAACATGGGAGCTTTAATCAGCAACATTCCTACAAATGAAGAAGGAGCGTGGTGAAATAGACTTAATGCTAAATTATGCAATGGGGTGTTAAAAGACTGGGGACAAGGGAAGAAGGAAAGCAATATACTAGTGCATACTGACATTGAGATGCTAATATGTTTCGTAAGAAACGCATTACATTTTCTAATGATAGTCGTGACAACCGTGAGAGGTGGGACATAAATACAGACTGTGAGATGCCCAAGTGTATGCTAGAGAAACCTGTGTTACATAAACCTGTCCTAGCTAGACCTATGTCAAATAATTATATATTATATTTGATAAATATGCTAACGGTATTATTTGAAATCTTATAATATTTTTGAGGTTTTCTGTTCAAACCAAGAAATTTTTTTAATTGTTTATTTCAATGCATTTTGAAGTGAGTTACTTCTTGTATTTCATCATCTTTTTATTTTAATGTATATTTATATGTAATTTCATTTTTGAATAACTAATTTTTTTATATATTAATGAAATTAAGAATATATAACTGAAAAAAATATGTTATTTTAAAATGTAAAAAATAGATATGAAAAGGAACAATTTTTGTTTAAAAAATTGACATTAAAAAAACAGAGATAGTATTATTTAATTTTTATTTAAATACTACAATAAATATATGCATAAATGAAATACTTTTATATTCAAGTTACACCTATCATTCTTAAAAATATTTATAATAAGAAAGGATTCAATGTGTTTATTTATGTGTTTTACAGATTAAATTTATGCATTCATTAGAATCATGTATGTATTTATAATATGAAACTATTTAGTACATATACTTATTAAAACCTGAATGTATTCTTTTTTTTCATGAAGTCAACATTAATAAATTCAGTGCATAATATATTAATTATATATCATATTTAATAAATATAATTAATTATATTATTTAACGTTTATATAAATAATAATTAAAAAAATACATTTATTAAATATTTATGTTTAATTTGTATTTATAATATGAAAGTATTTAATAATGCATTTATAATTTTTACATATTAACGTACGCAGTTTATTATAAGCTTGTGTGTATTTATTCTTTGATGAAAATATTTATTAATTTACTCATGAAAGTTATTTATGTAATTATTTAATGTTTACATAAATATTAAATGCTTAATTGATCTTTTCTACCCATAAGGCCTATATATATATATATATATATATGAGTGTAAAGCTCATCAACAAAATGTAATAAGGCACTAAATTGGTAGACTTGGAGCTTCTCCTCTTTCTTCTAGGTTTAGCTATTTGCTTTTTCTTTTTCTTGATTATGTAGGAAGATTTGTCTTAAATAGTTAAAGAAGTACCAAATAATTTTATAATAGAATTTATGTTTTAAAAATTATTTGTTACTTCTTTAATTTGATTGAGATTTGATACTTCACTCATTTCATACTTCAGTGAGTATGAAGCATTTAAAGTGTTCATTGAGAATATTGAGAATTTTAATATGATGGTAATTTTTAATCATTTGATTTTGTGGTTGACATATTTTTTTTGTCACGTTTTTTACTCTTGTTGGAAATTTTTAGTTTTATCTTGGTTATTTGATTGTTCTTTATCTATAATGAACACGTGATGTTTTATGTTTATATCAATCTAAAAAATTAAAAAATATTCAATAAAACTAATTAGGTTTGAAATCTTTGGCAAAACATATATGGTACATGGATGCAGGTGTCTGTTACAGACTTTTTTTTAACAGCAAAAAATAAAATTAATAAGAGCACTTAAGGGGTGCTCTAACCCTATACAAAAAGTACAATACAAAAATAATATCTCTATCCTAGATCCAAATCTTACACACACAAATACCTAAATAGAATGAAAAACCTAGATGTATGCAATGCATTTGGCATACAACCAAGATTCTGTCCACCATTGCCAAAACCAAACTACAACAAGAACACTCCACAAACTATATAGATACAAGTAAAAAAAGTAAGAGTGCTAAAACAACTAGCTGCTCCCAAAATATCTTAATTCTTTCGACCTCCAAAGACACGTGAATCTTGCACCTCCCCCAAACGGATGACTGCACAAATTCCTGAAGATGTAATCCAAACAAAAATCCCTTGTTGGATCTTTTATTATGAACCAGATTTCCTGCTCAAATAAAAGCACCAGTATCCTTCCTACCCATAGTCTACTAACCATCTATGATCCTTCTCTATCCTACCTTTTTATAATCTTACATTAGTAGGTTGTAAATTTATTTCGGATGTAAATAACTTTACAAGTTTATTTTAATAAACAAAGATGACTTGTGATTTTTTTTAATTAGACTACCAATTTTGTAATTTTCAATTTGGACGATGATAAAAAAACATATATTATACAAAACAACAAATTTTAACATCCAAATAATTATAAAAAAGGGGTAAATTAACATTTATTGTTACTAAGACTTCACTTTCATAATAAAAGTAAAATTTAAACATATCTGATAAAGTTTTAATATTAAAGGATTCTTATAATGTATTTTTGAAACACTTTGCGTAAATTGTAAATAGGATTTGAAAATAAATTGTTTAAAAGGAGTACATAAAATTAAAAGAACAAGATAACAAATTGAGTTTGAAAAGAACAAGGGAGAAAAAAGGTAACTTGAATGAATAAAAATGTCATAATCCAAAATGGTTAAATAATATACTTGAAGTGTCTTCTCATTAATCACTATAGCCTGGTTTAGGATTACTAAGTTTAACATACATAACATACGTAAATGTGGTACATTATTTAGATAATTACATAACTTTACAACGTAAATAAGACATTTCTTTATAAGAAATTTTGATCTTTTAAATAAATATATGTGATTTGGCCTTTTACAACTTTTATCTTGAATTCTTAATTTACCCAAAATCATAGTTTGACATTTTTGATTTTTTTTTCATATCTAATTTTTTCAAAATCATTTTCTCTCCTTAATCAATTTTATCCAACATCTTCATATAATGTATCAAATTGATCCACTTCCAGTTTTTCCAACAATTACCCGTTCTAAGATTCCAACTCTGGAAGGTTCCTTGATCAAACATGCCAATCCTTCTGTTACAATAAGAAATAAGAACGGAGCTAAAAGATCTCCTTGTCTAAGCCCTCTTGTTGGCCTAAATACCTTAGTAGGGCTGCCATTAACTAAAACTGACACAGTGGCTGATTTTAGACAGGTATTAATGCACTTAATCCACCTGCTATTGAACCTTAACCTATTCATCATATACTTTAAAAAGACCCACTCGACTGAATCATAGGCTTTCTCAAAATTTGCCTTTAACAATCACCCCCTTCAATCTTTCCTTTCTAATATAGTCAATCGTCTCATTGGCAATTATAACATTATCCATCAACCCCCCTACCACTAAGAAACGTATTCTGGTTTCTATCTATAACCTTACCCAAAACTTTTTTAGGTATATTTCCTTCAATTTGCTAATGACACGATCTTTTTTTGTCAACCCAAATAGAAGTGTTTGATTGCTATTAAAGTATATTGTGTAGTTTTGAAATCATGTCCGGGTTGAAGGTGAATTTTCTTAAGAGCTAGGTAGGAAGCAGTAGGGGTTTCAAATACGAATTTGAATATCTTTTCAAATTGTTTGAATTGTAGTAAAATGGACCTTCCATTCAAGTATTTGGGGATTAGAATCGGAGGGAACCCAAGAAAGATTGAGTTCGGGAATCCTATCATTCATAAGATTCAGTCTAGGCTCTCTATTTGGAAGGGTAAATTGTTGTCTATGACGGGAAGGTTGTGTTTGATCAAGTCTGTTATTAGTGCCTTACCATTATTCTACTTTTTGTTTTTCAAGGCTCCAAAACAAGTGTGTAAGGCCATTAAGTCTATCCAACTTAACATTTTATAGGGTTGGGGATGAGAGGGTAAGAAAATCTCTTGGGTTGCTTGGGATAAAGTTTGTTTGCTGGTAGAACAGAGCGGTTTGGGTATTAGGGATATCCAAGCTTTCAATTATACCCTTGTGGCTAAGTCGAAATGGAGGCTGGTCATAGAAGATAAAGGAGTTTGGAAGACATTATTGTTTTTAGATACGGACATTGGAGGGATATGAAGAATTCATTGGCGTGTAGAAAGAATTCGTATTGGTTGAATGATCTTGACTGAATTTGCGATGTCAATAGGGAGGCTAATTGGTTTGATAGAAGAATCAGGTGTAAGTGTGGTAATGGAAGCAAGATTAGGTTTTGGGAAGATTTGTGGGTAGGAGATAGATCATTAGTGGATAAATTCTCCAGATTATATTCGATATCAAGTGCAAAAGACAAAGTGATCAAGGATTTAGGTATGTGTGCTCGGATTGGCTCTTCGGATGGATTCATCTGGCACATCCCATGGAGAAAACACCTCTTTGAGTGGTAAAAATGTCTGGAAATGCAATTAGTGGAGATTGTTTTGTCTCTTAAATGGAATAGGAACATTTCTGATGTGTTACTGGTTAGCACTAGTAGAAAAACATCATTCTACGTCTGCGTATAAGGAGGGTTAAAAATCAAACCGATGTAGCAAAAAATGCAGTGACATTTTTGTAAATAATTGAACATAGTTCACGTCGGTTTGACACATATGACTTAGAGTTATATATTCGACATCGACTACACCTAAAAACCGTCATAGAAAAGACAATAAAAATAAAAATTCAAAATTTAAAAATTAAAATTTGGCGTTCAATATATTACGTCGGTTATGTGTCTCCAACCGACTTGATATATACTTAACACCATGTCGTTTGTTACTTTCCAACCGACGTAATATCCTCCTCTTGGCGCGAAAGTGAATTTTTGAAGAAAATTTGGTAAAATTTGGTCACATACTACATCGGTTGTAAGCTCCAACCGACGTAGTATGTCCCTCAAGTTAAAATTAGAGATTTCAAGAGAGATATTAATTCTTGGGTATCATCTCTTACTTTTACATTTTATTCTCTTGCTCGCTGCCTTCTCTTCACCTCACCCTCGCTAGCTGCCTTCTCTTCACCCTCGCTCCCTTACTGCCTTCTCTTCTCCTCTGAACCTTCTCGTCGCTCCCTGCCTTCTCCTTTGAACCTTCTTGTGGTGCTGCTTTTATTCTCACTAGTTTTCATTTGTATTTCATGTGGTGCCGCTTTCTCTTTTCACATTTACATCTTTGTTGTTCACTGGTTTTGTTAGGGTTCATTTGGCTCCATTTTTGGCTTCTTCCATGTTCGTTTCATGTGCGCGGATTGAATGGTTGGTTCGACAACCCTTGCCTCTTCTCTTTACAAGAGGTTAGTAATTTTGTAAAATTCATTAAAAATAGTTAGAAATTTATTTTTGACCCAAATTTTTTATCATTTTCTTGATTTAGTATATATTTGAAGGTAGATTTGTTATATTGTATAGGTTTATCATACATTTAGGGTTTCAAAAATTTAGGACGAAAAAACTTCAAATGACCATAACTTTTGATAGAGAGCATGGATTGAGACGCTCCAAAAATGAAAGTTGTTCGAAATGGGGTAACGAATTCGTTGACCAACATCCAAACGCGGTTGGGCCTTTAGAAATTCCAAAATTCCATCATTTAGGGTTTCGTTTTTATTTTTTTTATTATTTTTCACCTATTTATTTAGATTGTAGCCTTTTATTTCACATATTTATACTTTCTAGAAAATTCTAAATTTTTTTGTGGTGTTTTGTTGTATCGATTAGAGATTTATCAAACAATTTTTTTCAAATAGCTTTTTATGTTAGTTGTAGGCTACAACCGACATAATAGATGACTTTTTACAACAGTTGTAAGCTATAACCGACTACAACTGTCGTAAAAAATGACTTTTTACGTCGGTTGTAAGTTATAACCGACGTAAAAAGTCATCATCTACGTCAGTTTCAGCTCCAACCAACATAATATTCACCTCTTTTAGTTTCTATTCTATTTTCAACCGACATAGTGGCGTACATATTACATCGGTTGCATAACCGACGTTGTATGTCCAAGACTCTCTGCATCGCCTGCATCTACGTCAGTTACATAACTGACATAGAATGTCTTCTAGAATCGACATAGAAAGTTATTTTTCTACTAGTGTAGGAGAAATGGAAGTAGGATACACAATTCAATTAGGATACATAGCTTTGAGGGAGGATCATCATGGTCCACATAGGGAAAGCTTAAAATTTTTATGGGACTTAAAGGTGCCAGGGACGGTTAAGGGCTTCGGATAGGGAGGGGTCAAATCTCTATCCGTTGTACGATAAAGATGTTGAAACTATCCAACATCTATTTATTACTTGTGAGGTGGCACAACGATTGTGGGTAAAGTGTGATAGGTTGTTAGGGATTTCATCAGTGAGAAGCAGTGAAGTTGATAGCCATTTTTTTCGGGTTTTCCTTAAGTTTCTTCAGTGTTAAAGCCAATAATGTGTGGAAAGGATTGTGGTTAGCAATAACAAAGTAAATCTAGAACCATAGAAATAGGGTGATCTTTAATAATGGAATGGTAGACGAGGTGGAGATATTTGCACTAACTTAAACGAATGCTTGGACTTGGGCTAAGTTTAGTGGATTTAGAGTGCAAAGGTCGCTTTCGGAATGGTTTATGAACCCAGTTTAGTTTTTAAAACATGCTTAGTACTACATTGGCTACGATAGCAACTATGTTTGGGTTGTAAAGTAGGATATTAGAGGGTTAGCAGCCTTTGAGTAAGAAGGATTCTAGAGTTTATTTCTGCAGGTTTCCTGGTACGTGATAGAAGACCCATCATGGGATATTTCATTATCACTTTAGTTTATTTCTTGATCTAAAAATACATCATTACCGACTCATTTTTTATTTTATTTCTATTTATAATATATCTACTTGTTTGTTTTTATCATCAATAAAAAATTTATTAAAATGAAATATTTGAAAGATATTTCCGTTCTTATAAAAAAATTAAAATATAAACATTTCAAAGATATTATGAATCAAGACTTTCAACAAAAAAATTAGGGTTTAGATTATCCTTTTTCCCTATGTATACTTACATCAAAACCCCAATCCAAATCTAAGTCAACACATAATTCTTAGCCTTCAATAAACAAATAGTTCATTTAGCATTCGATTTGAAAATAAATAATATGAATGTACTTAATTGTTATTGCAAAAACCTACTATGGAATTTCATTGAAAAAAGAATATAATGCAACACCAAATTCAAGCAAAAGAAAAATCTTAAGCGAATCTATAGTTAGGAAACTTTATTGTATTTCTATTCACCTCAAACAAAGCTTGAGATAAGGTTCCAATAAGAGAAATTAGTAAAACATACTAATAACAGAGGCAAGTGTGTCAAAAGTTATATTCTCTACAATATAATCTATTTCAATCCATTTTATCAACAAAGTACAATCAACATTTGTTTCTAAGACATCAACAAGGAATCAATAAATGATTGTGGAAGGTTTCATATCAAAATAGAATGACAATATTTAAGAGGAGACACAATGAAATTTGACATTAATTAATCATAAACAAATATATATAAGAAACTTAAGTATCATTCTTAACTCATTAAGATAATAGAATTTTTTATTATTTTAATTACATGTTCATTTTATTTATTTCTACACAACCTGAGATTTCTAACTCACTTTAAATTTCAAAGAATTGACTCTTATATAATATGACCATTCGACCATGAACATAAACCGAGAATATTTGCATCACTTCATGCACTCTCGCGTTCGAGGATGACCGACCGAGAACATCATCTCGGTTAGTACTCTAGTCAACCATTAACGTCGCTACTCCACATGAACGAGCAGGAGAAACTAACCACATGACACGTGGCGATCCCACTCGCAGGCACATGGCGGCCCCACTTGCAGGTATATGAAAGGTAACTACGATGAGTCAAAACAGAATCATAACAGACCAGGCCCAAGCCCATTGGACCTAAATACTCTAGGCACATTATAACGCCTATAAATATGAGTTCAATCACCACACATAAGGTACTTCTAAACTCTGACTTAAATCGCCTGTACATTCTAACCCTAAACTGACTTGAGCGTCGGAGTTCCTACAGGACCTCTCTCCCGAGATGGTGGATTCTAGAGCATTGGAGAAGCAGGAATGGAGCGACGTTGGGAGAGAATGAGGACAAACAAGAAAACAGTGTTGTTGTTGGAGCTAACCGGTCTCTGACAAGAACATTTTGGTGCCCATCGTGGTGTCAAGATTAGCCTAACAACAATGGTGACAACCAGGAATCATGGAGGCCAGTAAAACAATCAAGAGGACCGAGCAACTATACTGGCCGAGATGAGAAGCGAACTGGAGACAATGAGGAAACTACGAGAGGAAGACAGAACACGCCATGCCAGTGCGTTATATATGCTTCGCGAGGAGAATGAGAGGCTCAGGCAGAGAGTCGAAAGGGTCGAACTGGAACGAAGCAATAAAGAAGTTTTGGCCGAGGAGCAAGGTTCCCAATAGGAAGTCCGATGAGAACTCCCCAGTTAGGACTAGAGAGAAGGCAGTTCAAGGCAAGAAGGCCGTAATGAGGCCCATCGATAGGAAATTCGTGGAGACAAATGAGGGGAAACATCACACGTTACAGTTGCCAACTCATTGGGATAGTTTCCATTCACCAATGAAATATTGGCAACTGAGTTACCTGCCAACTGGAATAATCCTATATTAGACCACTACGACAAATCGATAGACTTGGACGAGCACATCGATGTGTATGTGTCTCAACTGACTTTATACACAACGGACGGTCACACATACTGTAAAGTATTTCCCACGTCTCCAAAGGGAGCCACACTCAGCTGGTTCACTCGACTACCTACACGGTTGATCGACTCATTTACAACCCTGAAAGCTAAGTTTACAGTGCAATTCGCAACCAACAAACCGCATCACATGACATCCTTGATATTGTTTTAAATATTAATAAAAACTTTCTTGATAAATAATAAATACAATTTTATAAATATTAAAAAATATCTATATTTTTTTAAGCACCATAGAATTTGTTATCACAAAACTAAATATTTAAAAACAATGTGTTCAATTTAATTTTTAAAAATAATCTTATTTTCTATATAATTTAAAATTTATTGCATGAATAATACATTTATAAGTAAAAGAAAAACCGTAAACAATCAAATTTGTTATTAGCAACTTTTCTTTTCTCGTATTTAATTCTGTTTTTCTATTTTATTTATTTATTTTATATAACTTTTCTTTTATACTTTGTTTGAATGAGAATACTGTTTCATCTCAAATAATAAATATCATAACAATAAAATATCTTACTTTAACAAACTAATAAAAAATAAAATAATATGCAATTGATTGAAAAAATAAAATTTGCTTTTTTTTACAACTTAATTTTAGTTTCTTCCTAATATGTATAATTTGATGAAGCTATAACAAATAATACTAATGAAAAAAAGTAGAAAGAAATTAGAAGAAAAAATAGAAAGTAAAAATTTTATTTTATTAATTTAAAAGTAAAGGAGTCTCATTTAAAATACACATATGAGAGCGATACGTTAATTTTTTTTTTCAATTTAGGAGTGATTTCACTGATGTAGCGTCTGAGTCAATTAAGCTTGTGAGAGAGAAGAAAGAGTATTTAATAAATAAATTTAAAAATAAAAATAATAAAGATATTATTGATATATTAAAAATTTACTAAATGTAGGAAGCACTTTGTATCGTGAAAGAAGCAATTGCCTACATCTAATTGTTTTTTTATCAACAATAAACAATTTATTAAAATGAAAATATTTGAGAAATGACTCTTGTAAAAAAATTAAAATATAAGGATTCCGAAAATGTTACGAATGAAGACTTTTAACACAAAAGTTCAAGATATAGATTATCCTTTTCGTGCATATATTTACATCAAGATCCCAATCCAAGGCCTAGTCAGGACATAATACTTAATTTCTAATAAACAAATAATGTAGTACGACTTTAGTAAGTGTATTTAGCATTTGATTTTGTTCCTATTCCTAAATTGGATCTTCGAATATGCTGTGTGATTGGGACTGATTTCAGCTGCTAAAGTCTTTCTCTTTAATCTCGAACTATTGGGGAGTATTTGTAAGGATATTTTGACGTTCAAGTCAAAATGAGTATAAGTAGGAGTATAATAAAAACAGAAATTGTAGCTGCAAGAGCATTTCCTCTATTTATAGGAGTGGTTATGGGCTTTGTCACTATTCATAAAGCCCACAATTTTCAGTATAATTATTGAGATGATTATGTACTAATTGCTTAGATTATTAGTACTAGTTTTGTACTATCATGTTATCTTAAATTGTGCCAGATTTGGACTTCTTAAACTATACTCAAGTAACAAGTTTATTGACCATCATTGAACACGACTAAGAACTATATACAAAATTCTGAACTGAGACTGTTTTTGAGTAATAAATTTGTTAGTCAATAATATAAGGACTAAGATGAAAGAGTAGGTTTTTTAACATATTTGTTAGTCAATAATATAACGGCTGAGCTAAAAGAGTAATAAAAAGGAAAACATATTTAAATCATTCACTTATATATAAAGTGGATTAAATATTATATATATATATATATATATATATATATATATATTTTAATTTCTAAATTATATTTTTTAAATTAAATGAAATTTCGTTATGATATAAGTATATTTAAGAAGAAAAAGGTATTCTCAATTATATATTTTCAACTTTCGTATTAATAGAAGTTAGAAATATTTTAGCCTTTAATAATTTTTTCCTTTTAATTGTAAAATGGAAATATTTCAATTTTATAAAAAGTATGAGGAATAAATTTTATTATAAAATTTAGTGAAAAGTTTTTTATCTAATATTGAAAATTATCTTTCTTTTTTTTTTTACTAAATTGAGATTTATAGTCATACTTAAATTTGTAACAGATTTAAATTTAAAAAGGTATTTCTACAAATTTGTATACAAAATAAAATTCATGGATTGAAAATGAAAATTTATTGCTTATAAAATAAAAATAATTTTGAACCTTTTTAATTTTATTGTAAACATTCTTCATAACAAATATTTACTAAAATCACCTCTCAACGGGTAATGGGTAATGTAGAAGACTCACTCAATTTTTTAAAGACGGAAAACCTTAATATTGAGAAAAAAAGATTGACCCTTATTGTAACTAAAAACTTTTCTACACGATTTTTGGTTTGTGTGTATCTTTAAAATATAAATAAATTTTGATATTTTAAAATATATTTAAAAGTAAGGAAAATAATAAATATCACCTTATCACAAGTACAAATAATTAAATTTTATTTATATAAAATATTAGAAAGACACTCATTAAAAACTAAAAAAAAATGTAATATTTTAGTAAAAATATACGAAAGTGAATATTTATTTTTGAATTTGAACCTCAGTCTCAAAAATTGATATCTTTGAATCCTATCCCTCATTTTCAAACCTTTAAAAATTTGTGCGTTTGAAGCAGATACAGCATTTACTCTTCCACGGTGTCCAAAACCCTACATCTTTCACATCTGCAGGTGCGATGAGAAGGCTCTCCCATCAATCGGAGATTTGTGATACGACTGCCTCAATGCCACAAATGTTTCCTACTTCTCTACTCTCTCCAT
>Ga0099824_1008123_pt1 | contig 13543 bp, 6 predicted proteins | sample SiratrowhiteBW_FD_76837 | JGI IMG/M metagenome (GOLD analysis project Ga0099824, IMG submission 76837) | Root nodule microbial communities of legume samples collected from California, USA - Siratro white BW | ecosystem: Host-associated > Plants > Roots > Nodule | place: USA: California... | reverse complement strand
TGATCAACTGGCCGACCGAAAGGTGGCCTCGCTCAAGGTGCTCTTGGCTTACCATGAGACCTCCCTTTGCGATCAACTGGCCGACCGAAAGGTGGCCTCGCTCAAGGTGCTCTTGGCTTACCACGAGACCTCCATTCGCGATCAAACTGGCCGACCGAAAGGTGGCCTCAAGGTACTCTTGGCCTACCATGAGACCTCCATTCGCGATCAACTGGCCGACCGGGTAGTCGCCCATTTAAGACGCTCTTAGGTTGCTACGAAACCATTCGCGTTATTATACCGACCGATAAAGAACTCGTTTTAATCTTTAAGTTAAGCATTATTTATCAGATTCTTATATGCAACCGAGCGTTAATTAATTGCCAAGCATGCTAGTCGGTGATAAACAAATTATACAAGTATAGCGAAAGTCATTATCATTCCAAAAACCGACCGATAAAGTCATTGTTATACACATGTGGCAAAAGAAAGGTAAAACTGGTCGAATACAAGCCATTCAAATTACAAAAGCTAGTCTGACAGTATCACTTCGGGGTCCGGTTGATCCCCTTCAGCAGCCGAACGCCCGCCACCCTCGTCATCCTCGCCCTCCTCATCTGACACATCCATTGCTGACACCAGCTCACCCCGGTAGATATCCTTGCGATCGAGAAACTTACCCTCACCAATGGGAACCTGGTAGAAGAAGGCAGCTTGCCTCACGGCCTGCATAAAGCCTAAATCATGTTGTTCAAGAACGAAACCTTTGAACTCAACCAGGTCGTCCTCAGCTTTCTTCTGTTGTAGCCGCTCTTCCTCCAGGTCTAGGGTAAGTTTAGTCACTTTATCGGTCAGATCCGCGATATCTAGACTCAGGTGCTCCACCCGGCCGGCAGCGGCCCTCTCTTTCTCCTCGGCCGACCAGCATTGTTCCTTCAGCGATCGGTTCTCCCCCCCAGGTCTTCTACCAGCTTCCTTAGGCTTAGAATTTCGCCTTTCGCTCACTCGTTGTCCGCTTGGGCACCTTTCAGGGAAGAGGAGGGTTCGGCCAGCTGATTCTTCAAACTCTCCACGGCCGAGGAGTCATCCTTCATCAATTCCTCTCCCGCCACTCGGCTCAGCAGAAGCGCCCGAACATTACTTCCAGCAAAACGTCCCTAAGCTCTTTGCGGGCGTCGGGAGCAAATTGATTTTTTTCGTAGTCATTCAACCCGATGACTACGCGGTCGGCTACCATAATTTTTTTATTCAAAAAATTGCAAGTGGTGGCCTTCTCTTGATCAGTGGCCCCCTCCTTGAGACGTTTGGGCGACCGCTGAGAGGATGATCGGTTGGAGTTGCGTCTGGATTTTCTTTTTTCTGATGGCCTAGGTTGGCCGGCAGGAGAAGGAGGCACTACAGCCAGAGGTTCCGCCTTCTGGGGCGCAGGTGTTCGGGGAACAGATTTCCCTTTGTCCTTGGCCGGCGGCTTGCTCTTCCCGACCAGGGCAGAGGACATCAAGTCTTTAAAAACCTTGTTCATGATGGGAGTCCGGGAAGCAAGGATGTCTGCAAGAAAACCATGCGGTCAGTAATCGTTCAAATGCGGGTCAAACAGAAATATAAAACATACCAAATACCGCGCTCGCCGGATCTTCATACCAATAGGTGTTGAGGATATCTCGGGCGGGAATACCCCTCAGAAGGGAGTCAAGCACAGAAAGTGCAGAGCTATCCTCTGCCGATAATCCCGACCGTGGCCAAAATGTGACGCGAGTAGGGGATCTTGTCCAATACAAGGGAAACTTAGGCTCCTCCCCGTCAAATATGTATCCCCGGCCGACCTCTCCAAAGGTAATTTTAATATACGTATCTTTAAAGTGTTTATAGGAGGACGAGAAGGGCTTAAACAGACAGTTGCGCGCCTAGCTAATAAGGGACAGCCAACCTACCTTCTTTCCCGACCGGCTCTGGTAATGGGTAAAGAATAAGGGAATAGTAGGAGTAAGGCCTAGGGCAGCACAGACAAACTGAAACGCCGTAACGTACGCCCAGCCGTTAGGGTGCAACTGGGTGGGAGCGACATTTAGGTAACAGAGGACGTCCGTGCAAAAATTATCAAACGGGATGACAAGGCAAGAATCCTTCATCACCCGTTCATACATGAAAAAGAAGTCTGCAGGGTAAGAGCCCCGACCGTCAAATACCCAGTCGGTAGTTAGGCATCTACACAGAGAAAAGGCATGGTCCGGGACGGACGACTCTACAATGTCCTGGCCATCGACTAAGTCCCTAAGAGCGGCAGTGGTGAGGTATTTGGAATACGCCGTCCGGACGTCCTGAACCACCCAGTCATCGTTGGAAAGGCTAACTTCATTAGCATCTTCCACGTTGTTACTGGAGGCCTGAGACTCTACCCCCCTGTTCTCTACCACAGGTTCCTCTACCCTTCACCCCTCATCTCTACCAGTAGAAGGGCTACCCTCATCAGAGGTACTACCCAGCGATTCCCCAATACGGTCGACCCCCTGCTCGGCTACGTTCATACGGTCATTCGAGGAAGACCGACTACTCGAAGAACCAGAAACGGAATAAGAATGCAAAGAGTAGGAAGCCGTGGTTACCTCAAAGGATGGCAATGGACGACCGAAGACTTGGCGGAGCTACTCGGCTTAAGAAACGAAAACGACAGCGAATCCTGGGATCCAAGGGCTATTTATAGCCAAAACTTGGGGTGACGTGGCCGCACCTGCGTCGTCGGATTTATCCCCTCCCAAATGGCTCAGATCCACGCACCCACGACTTCACGCACGGAACCCGAGAGGCGTGAAGCTACAGTACGAGCGAATGCAGCACTACAATTGCTCTCGGTCGGCTCCACTGACAAATACGAAAGGTTGATCGGCCGGTCATCTTTAATCCTTTTCGGTCACTTTCGTGCCCTCAAGGACTGGGGGGCCTATGTACTATACGCCGACCGACCACTGTGGGCCGACTGGAATATGTCATCGGTCGGGACCCACCATCGAGTCAATAGTCCTAAATAACCATTTTGTGGTGAGCACGTGGGGTGTGCCAAAAACAGAAATATTGCAAGTACGCACAAATAGTAACTAAATATCCTGTAATTAATGTTTGCCACGAAATCATATAGTAGAAGAGAATGGGTCCAAATCCATTAAGCCCACTATTACACTTATAAATATAGGCTCAATCATCTCAAGCCAGGTATCTCTAAACTCTGATCTTTATTCCTGCACACTCTAACCCTAAATTGACTTGAGCGTCAGAGTGCCTACAGGACCTCCCTCCCGAGACGGTAAATTTCAGAGCATTCGGTACGCTAAAAAGTAGTTCTTGGAGCAGTCAGGAAATCAGCATAAGGAGATATTGTTGTTGCTAAAGCCAACCGATCCTGTACGATAACACATATAAATATGTTAAAAAAGCTGAGTAAACGAGTTAAGAATTTTATCACTGATTGGTGATGATCCTAAAAGTGACCTTTTTATTCTGAGTTAGAAGTCTGTACGTGATCCTAAGCAAAATAAGGATTTGCAAAATCTTAAAAAATTAGAATAAATCTTACCTTCTTCAGGTTGCATGAGATTTTACATATAATGCTAAACTTTGGTCTGGTTTAATGTGTGATAGGCTTTTTCACTTTAAATTGTGACATTTTTAATAATTACATTATTTGAACAAATTATATATTAATCTTATTGATAGTTAATTTCTATGATAAAAAAGAAATCTAAGATGAAGGTTTGCTTTTAAAAATAGAATTCAGTTATTGCACCTTAATATAATAATAAAAGAAACATGTGGGCAAACAACAGGAAAACGATTGGCTAAGTAAAAGAATGATATTTAATGCAAAAGTTGTAAAGAAAAGTAGAAAAGAATGATATTTAATGCAAAAGTTGTAAAGAAAAGTAATAGATGTTTTTTCTTTGATAGGAGCAATGCGTGTTGAAATGGATTAGAAAGAGATTGTAGAGTGTTGGAAGGTTTTTCTCAAAAGAACAAAGAAGAGAAGCTAAAGGATAGAAGTGAAGTCTGAGGATTATGCTTCATTTCAACTTTAATTGCAGAGAGCATTGAAGGTCTATTGAAGGGAAGATTGAAGAACACACATATCTTCAGGTAAACGCAAACCACATCCTCCCCTTCATCAGTTTCGTTTTTCAATTTTTCAATTCCTGTCTTGATTTGCAATTACAATTTTATACATTCAGATTTTAATTTTTAAGGATTTTGAAGTTTGTGGGACTGTATTATCATTGCAACTGTGATATCTGTTAGAATGTCTTTGCTAACTCCAAAATTTCGTAATTAAGACTTTAAAATCATGTGTGATCCATTTAAAGATAGTGCTCTGTTTACCCATTATATCTTTGTTTTTGCTGATTTTTTTTCAATCATACAATTATTTATGAGCAACAAATGAATTAAATTAAACACAAAATATAAACATGACATATTCTTAGTTTCTAACTAATATAGTTTATACAAAAGATTGAATAGCAGAATTTGCAATAACAAAACTTGTTTTAGTCCATTTATTTGCTGCATCTTACACAGTTCAGAATTTTGATATAAGGTCCCACACCCTATGTGCAAGTATAATAGTTTTGGCCCTTGTCATGGACGTAAACATCTTATTCCAATACTTCAATTTGAGATAGTGCAAATGCAGATTGACAAGACAATAAATTCTGATTTACCATGATAGTGGTCTTGATCATTTTGGTTCTATGTTCTTCTTCAACTACATTCAGTATACTTGAATTGATTCCTTTTTTTTTTTGGTATGTTGTTGTGCTTTAATCATTCTTTATAAGGCCTTTCTTAGATGCTGCCCTTCTTGTGTCATCATACAGAGCTTCACTTTATTTCTTCCCTTGCTTCCTCTTTCAACCTATATACCCTGCAAACTATCCAACAGACCACTTTCTTTGGGTTTCTGCTCCCCAATTAGTGGAGACAGAAATCAAGATACCTTGTAAACTAACTCTATACATTACACTACTCAAAAATTACATTAGAGTTTTGTTGTCAAACCTTCACATCAACTCATACCAAATCATACATACTAAGCAATTCTCTTTATTTTAATGTTTTTAGGCACTCACAGGATATTGATACCTCCCAATTAGTAAGACAAAATTACACCTAATTTTTATATTTAAGCCATAACCAAGTGTTGATTTGGGTCATGCAGCATACTCCTCTATATCAACCGTTTCTTAATTAAAAATATTCTTAAATATGATTCTAAATACTCTAAATAATTGTTATCCGCGTTCCTTTCCACATATTTTTCTATTTAAGTTCAATTTCAAGATGTAAAAAATTGGAAGTTAGCCTCAAATTGATTATGTTTCATTGAATTAGGGAAACGCACAAACGCACATGCGATGATCTACCTTTCAAAGAATTAGATAGATGAGAGAGTATTTCATGCCATTTTCTCTCATTAGAATGTCATCTATGGTTTTCAGAATCACTCAAATACTTGACCATTGGAATGATTGGAATATATACCAAAAACTATTCATTAGGGGTTGTCCTTTGTTATTTTATCATTATTGTCTTGATCATTGTTTTCACCTTTTAATGTGATAACTCACACTAGGCACATTTTTTCAACCCTACGTACTCCCTTTTGTATAATATGTTACCTTTAGGATGTGCACGTATCTTTTAATATTTCATTCCCATCCTCCAAAATATCTTTTTCAGCTTATAATTACATGAGGTTGTTATTTCCTTATAGAAACATGTCCTTCAAAGTTCAGGTGATAATCATGTGAACTTAGTTAAACTAGGATACAATGGAGTCTCTGCATCTGTAGACATATTCTCATACACATGCACTACTTAAGTAAAAGATTATATCATAACATCATGGTTCATTTCTTTTAATTGACGATCCATAAATAACCTCTTTTGTTTGGTACAGTTGGCAAATATAGCATTACTCTATACTACGTGCATGTTGTATAATTGCTAACAATTAAAGTCATCACTTTGAAGATGCTTCCGAACTTTTGTAACATGTAACCTCATTCCATTCAAATAGTTCATAAAAAGGCATCTAGTCCTCACTCTATCATGATTACTACTGATATTACCTTACTTAAGAAACAAGTTACATAGTCTATTTATTCATATATCTAAACTAATATATCTAAACTACTAAAGATTCTTTCTAGATTCTCTTATTTGGTATGCATTTGTTAAAAGAATATACATTATCATATTGTTGGTGTAATTGTTTTGGACTATTGTTTTTCTCATCTGCAACTCATTTGATTATGTTTAGGCAAAAGAAAAAGATAAACAAAAAGCTTTCATTTGCTCAAATTGGAAAGGATTAAGGGTGCATTATCGAAGTCTTGAGAAAATCATAGACATTATAAAGGATCAAGGTAAATAATTTTTTATGACATTTTTTTTGACATTGAATTATTATTCAATATTATTAAAAGAATAATAACTTTTTTTACATAAATTTGATTTTATCTCTTGGTACATCCAACAATAATAATAACATTCGTATGTCGCTGGGTTAGCTTAGTTATATAAATTTTACAATTACACTAGTGTTGATTATAAATCATATAGACTAAACCCGCAAAGGATATATTATTTATGGGATCTCTCGTGACAATTTCCACCTATGCATTTGATCTCCCTCTTTTCCTTTTTAAAGGGTTAAAATTCACTCTTTTATAATTTTTTTTGAGTATGTTACTAAGTCTTTGTAAACAATAATTTCATATACTTTTTTTCTTATTTGTTCACGTAATAATTGAATTTGACATTAAAAGTTTCAATTGTAGTTAGATATGATGATAAACACATAAAAAAAATTCGTTTTGAATTCTCTTACAAAATATTATAAATTTCTTGAAAAAATCATATTTATGGACTAAGAGATATGCCCATGTAAATATAGCATAATCATATAATGACTAATTCATACATCTTATCACCAAAACTTAACTTCAATAGTTCTACTAATAGAAATCACAGTTACAAATATGAAGGAAGGTTTTATTTTGTCCCTTACCTTTACAGAGAATGAGTTTTTAAAGAAATTTTAGACAATCCTTTTTATAGATATATTGAATATATTTTAAATTATTTTCATACTAATATGCTAAAATATTTATGCAATTACCATCTCTCATCTTCTTTCAAAATATGACATGTTACATTTTGGTTACTTAGTTTTTAAAGTTAACTTTCGGCATAATATTTTGTTTCTTGGTTGTAAGATGTACAAATTCATCATTGTATCTAACTAGGGATGGAAACTAGTTAGGGTGAGTTTGTGCCTCACTATTCCTATCTCCATCCCTAAATTGAAATTCATCTTAATCTCTGCCCCCATAGGTATGAAATATTTTTATTCTCATTCTTATCAGATAGTGGGCACACCTTATTAAAAAAGAATAAAAGACTTAGTTAAACCAAGAGAGGATGAATTGGTTTTAATTCATCCTACAAATGAAATTAAAACTCATTGTACACATGAAACTTTTAAATAAAATACTTTAACCAAGTTAGGATAATACTTGCTTTGCATTTCAACAAAACTCTTGAGTCCTTGATTTCTCAACAGTTCTTAGAAAATGAGTCCTTCACTTCTAAAGAAGTCAAGAAGAATGAATTTATGGGTCAATTTTGTTTACTCTAAAATCTCTTATATTCCTTTCTGGCTTTCTTTCCACTAGTCCAACCTTCAATTAACGTAGGAAATTTAAAAAAAGAAAAGGTTTTGCTTTTTTTTGATTGTAGATCTCTTTTACTTTTTACTTTGTGAAGGAGAGACCATTTTCAGGAAGTTTTTGAGAGAAAGAGAATGGAAAGTGCTAGGAGATGAAAATGCTCATCCTAATCGTTTAATTCAAACAAATAGTTATTATCCTTAAACCCTTTTCAAATATATTTATTGACTCAAATATGACCACTTAGGGATATTGAAAATGTATTTAAATAAATTAGTCAAACTAAATATAGAAAAAAACCATTTTTGACAAGTATAACTACTTCAAACAGTATCCTTAATCAATTAAATGTAAGAGGAAATCATTAAGTTGTTCCTCTTTTTTCAAACACATCAAATCTAAATAATTGATCATCATTCGCGATAATCGATTAAAGGTCAAGAAAAGAAAAGAAAACACATATAGATAATCGATTAAACCTCGAGGTAATTGATCAAAACAATAACAACACAATAAATTTACAAACAAATAATTTATTAAATAACAAAACAATAGACATCTTAAAACAACAAACAACTTAGATTAACATATTCATCTATATATCAATTGATTACCACATCCAAAGAAAATTTAAAATCTTAAATATTCAATAACAAATTCAAAGAAAAATTAATATTTTTAAACATTCAAGAAACTGTTCATCTGGATATTTTCTAGGAGTTATATTGTTCTTTACATTTTTTTGATCCTAGATTACCTTGAGAAACTACTTTTCCTAGATTGTGAAGTTGTAGTTAGTTCTAAAAGGGAAGTTGAATGGAGTCTGAACTCAAATTGTGGATTATAAATAATCAAAGGCAATATAAAACAAAGTATTAAATAGAGATAAGTAGACACAAATTTATACTGATTTACCCTACAACCAGAACTACATCCAATTCCCTTAAGCAAATCGCTTAAGAGCTTTCACTAAAACAAGTTTTCACATCTCTCTGGGAATGAGTATCCGTACACCTCTCTAGGCACGAGTTTCAACGCCTTTTGCAGGGATGAGTATTCTACACCTCTCCAGGTAACGAGTACTCACACCTTTCTAAGAAAAGTATTCTATATCTCTTCAAATAAACCAGTCCTAATCTTCCATTGAGATTGATAGCTCTCAACAATGAGAAACACTATAAAAAAGAGAGAACAATGAAAGTTCACAAGATATACATCACAGGGTGAAGGATTTATAATAGTTTAGCACACATCTCCTTTTAGAATAACAAATATATATGATCAATGAATCTCGTTCTTAATATTTCTCTAGTATGTCATCAAATATTTCTGAGATTCTTCTTCATCTTTAACAATCTTTATATAGCTTTTGGAACAATGACCTTTGAAGCTTGTATTTGCTTTAGATGAAAGCTTCTGCACTGAATATCTTCTATATATTCTTGATTGTTTAGTCATTTGAAAACATTCCTTTATTGTACCCATCTCGAATGTTGAGACTTAATGTAATAATTTCTTTCCCTATGAGTCTCATTCTTCTCTTTGTCTTTTATTCTCTCAGACGTTATATATAGAAACTTTAGCTTCCATATAATCTTTACATTTTTATGACATATTTTAACCCTATGATCTCTTTCTTTCTTTGTAGGAATTTGATTGTTAAGCTTTGTCATATATTCACTTGATCTTTTTGTAACTAATACAATTCATCATCTTCATTGCATTTGAAATTCTAAATGGAAACTTCATATATAATTAATTCTTTGCGTCTTGAATGTATAACTTTTATCCTTTATGCATTTGATTTATTTTTATTTCAAATTCTTTGATTTTTGATGCTTTGACTTTTCCTAAAAATCTTCTTCCCGATTTTCACACTATTGCTTCATTTATCGTCAATCAATTTCTTGATAAGGAAACGTCTGATATATCCTTTCATTCTTGACTTGATCATATTTATGCTTGTATTGCACTTTGAACATCTTTCATGATTTCATAATTCTGATTATTGAGACTTGATTCTTCTTTAATCATCTTTCTACAAATCTCATTATGTGCTTCTTCTTCAACTATATTTACGCTTGAATAAGAAATGTTTGATTTAATATATTTTGCATGTCGTTTAGTGTTGTAGTCGTGAGTCAATCAAAATCATCATATAACCACTTAGATATATTTGAAACATAATCTTTCAAATTTTTGAATTATAATTTTTTTTTTTATTCTAGAGATTGATATAATTTCCAAATCTTCTAGATCTGTATAATTTTTAAACATTAAAGTAAATCAAACTTGAACACAATCAAATTATATCAAAACATATTTTTTAAATTCATTTAATATCATAAAATGCTAAATTCTTTGCTTAAAGAATGAAAGCTTTCTCTAACAATCTAATCAACATAGTTTTTATTTAAACATTGATTTGTGTTGATTAATAATATAAAAAATAAGTTTCGAAATCATTTTAAAATATTAGAGAGTAATTATAGAATGTAAGTATTAAGTTTAGAAACTCATTGTCATGATAGATCGTCTGTCGTGAGAATGAAGAACATTGATCAATTCGTCTGGTGCTTTCAATGTTAGTTTCATCTATAATGAAGGTTGACCAGATCATTTGATGTTTCTTTGTTTGCTTCTAATATTTGAAAAATTCATCCAACATGACTATGTGCTATAGATTCGTGTAATGTGAATTTGCATTGTTGGTTCATCCATCATGTTGAGATCATATGTCTAGTGTATTGTTTAATGCATCATGCATCATTCATCATGATATCATCTAGTCTTTGTAGTCATCCATTATCAATAGATCTTCTAAAGATGTCTTGCTTGATGAATTATCTATCAAGACCTTTTTTTAAGATGGTTTATCGTCTATGTGTTGTAAGACGTCTAAATGATCTTGTCCTTTGGAATCATCCAACACGTTGACTCTTACAATGTCGTCTAGCTAGTATAATTAAAAAGTCCTAAGATTCTAGCATTCATATCATCTAGTACGTTTTAACTTAGTCTTTATAGCAAGACCATCTTGACAAGTGCCTCTGATCTTCATAAACTGAAGGAATCAGTTCTTGTGTACTCATCTGATTGTATTAGTCCAGTTTCATGTAATAGGTCTTTCGCTATATCTTCATACTTATTAGTTTGGTTATACCTTTCACATATCTTATAGTATTTATTATCATCAAACACATATGACTCTCTTATCATAAGATCATATGACAAGTATTAGATTGTTTGGTGGATATGCTCTTCTACGCCTTAACCATGCACATTCATCATTTTCATTTAAACATGATCTATTGGATGATGCATGATTCAAATCTTGTACATAGATGTTGTTTAAGTCTCTTTTCAATCAAGGGAATTATATCATAATTATTTTGGACAATTATACACCAGTGTAATTCAAAGATTACCTTTAATCTTTTATCACAAGGTTGGCTTGTACTTAAGATGTTTTCCTTCAACTGGTAGTTCATCCTTGACTGAATCAATTCTGCCTATTCCTCCAAACTCAAGAATCATTCCTTTATCAAAAATAACAAAATCATTTTCCTTCTCTTTGAATTGAACAAACTTTGTTATCACCAGTCATATGTCCTCAACAACTATTGTTAAGATGCCTCATGGAGTTAGTCTTAATAATTGAGTTTTTAGAATTACCTTTTGCCATGTAATAGATTACTTCCACTTGTGTGCATGTTGATAAATTTTTTTTAGCAAGGCTTTCTTTATTTCCACATATTTCCTTGATCTTTGTCCATATATCTTTAACACTTTTGCAAGATAAGATTTTCATATAAATATCCACAATTAATGTAGAAAAAATGATATGTTTTACCTTTGCATCAATTTGTGATTTTTTTCCCAGTCCAAAAATCACTACCTTTCTATTTTATGCATTGTTAATCTCCAAAATATTTCGATCCTTACAATAATCTGCAAATAATCTCATTGTACTTTTCCAAATAGAAAAGTTGTCTCCAAAGAACAAGAGAGTCTGGTTTTAGTTTCCTAAGAAAACATATTTAACATAACTATTAAACAAAAATAGGGTGTATGCTTTGAATACTTTAGAAAACTAGTTCTAAGGCCAAGTGTTAATAAATTTACCCTTTCTTCAAGTTCTTTTAAATATTTTTTTCAATTTGAAAAATTTAATGCAATTAATTTGACAATCAAAATTGGTAAAAGATTGGCTAACAACAATATAAAGAAGATAGGAAATATAAAGAAGATAGGAAAATGCTAACAATGAATGAATATCTATAAAAGGCTATAGTATACCTACTATAACAAAATGGAATTTTTTAGGTAAGTTGTAATTTATTCCTAAGAGGAAATTATCAATAATAGGTAGATATTTATTATACTAGAAGAAAAGTTATTAATAAAGATTGAACTAATGGTATATGATTTTAAAGAAGTAATAATCAAAGTAATTACTAACTAAACCAGAATTTGAATTCAAAGAGATTAGTTTATATACTAGTTAAAAGTAAAAATTTGGAGAAGTTATATAAAATAGTTTATATGTCTATTTCTCTGAAGTCTAAGAGATTAGTTTATATACTAGTAAAAAATAACAGTTTGGAGAAGTTTTATAAAATAGTTTATATGTCTTTTTCTCTGAATTCAAAAATTTTCCTCTTTTTCTCTTTTATAAGTCTTTCCAGAGAAAATTATTTAAATAGACCCTTAAAAGATTCAAGAATCTTACCTTATCTTAACTTTTCCACTTGTAAAGCCAAAAAAGTTTGGATATGGTCTCTTTTAAGAAGGGGATCCAAATAGTTGATCTAAATTTGTGATTATAATGTTTTTATGCCCCTACAATGTTTGTTGTTTTGTACTCCCATAATTATTGGAAAACTACCAATTATCTTTGTATTGTGTCCTTGGCATCCTCAACTAGAAAGTTTTGAAGACCATTGATGAGTTTTTGAACATTTTATCTAAAGTTAAAATTGTTTTTATATTGAATATCACTTATTACCTTTGTAGTTTAGTTGTCTTTCTTAGGGCTCACCATATGTACCTTCATGTGTGGTTGTAATGGCATCCCATATCTTTTTGACTTTCTTGTAGCTATATAGTATTTCTTATACTCAAACTTAGATCAAACATAGTAGATGATATTTCATACCTTGGTATTTTAGTGGAGGATGTTAAAATTCTTATATTTCAAATTTATCTATGTTACCAAAATTTCTACTCTTAAAATAACCCCCGCAGAATGGGTAATTTTGATGTATATTTCTATTTTGTCCTTTTCCCTTCAAGTTTGTTAACTTTTTCTATAAAAGGAAGGCCTTGCGTTTAAGACCTCAATAATTTGAAGATTGATATTTTTTATACATTGTAAAAGAATAGTAATAGCATCTCACTCTCCAAATTACTTATTAAAATTATCTAATAACAAAATATAAATACAGTTGTTTTCAGTATTTAAATTTTCTTATTCCTTTAGAGGTACACAATTTTATTTTACTCTTGTTTTATTAATTATTTTTAAATATATTTTATCATTACATAATAATTTATTTGACATCCTAAAAAAGTGTAGCCAATATGCATTAACTAATTTCGTTACATGTATCCATTAAATGGATATACAAATGATACTTTTTTTTAATTATCAATATTTCATGTGCATAGATAATGAAAGTGTATTCTAGTCTTTCTTTAACACATTCAACAAATCAACATTAATTTTATTAGAAATTAACTATCATGTATTGAATTTGATTTAGATGGAGGGCATTGCATCTGATTTGGCAAAGTCAAATTTAGAGAAATTGATTAACGCAATGCTAGAACAATCACGTTATATC
>Ga0099824_1008122_pt1 | contig 13544 bp, 6 predicted proteins | sample SiratrowhiteBW_FD_76837 | JGI IMG/M metagenome (GOLD analysis project Ga0099824, IMG submission 76837) | Root nodule microbial communities of legume samples collected from California, USA - Siratro white BW | ecosystem: Host-associated > Plants > Roots > Nodule | place: USA: California... | reverse complement strand
TAACACACACACACATATATATATATATATATATATATATATATATATATATATATATATATATATATATATTAGTTTTTAATAATTTAGCGTGATTATAATCATTATAGTAAGAGACATAGCATATTCAATGATAAGCAAAAGGGTCTATAAAATACGATTGCTACTCAAAACAAAATATCCCTTTGTATAACGCCCTAAAAAGTCCCAAAAGACGGCATTATTTAATAATTCTGTCAAAATTTAGGTTAAATTATTATATTTATACCCTATTGTAATTTTATAAGTTTGAGCATAAAGTTAAGGTACAGTTAATAATTTATTAGGGAAACTTTAAATCAAGATTTAAAGATTTTATCCTATTAATTAATTTTTAAATCACACATGTCAATTTTAAATTTAGTTTTTTATTTGTTAAAATCTAACAAACTGATCTTTCGATGATTTTTCACCAGTTCAATTTTATTTCTATTAACAATGAATATATATGTTTATGCAACTATCTATTTTTATATAGAAAATGGATAGTTAGATCAACTTATCAGATTGAAAAGAGAATGTTTAAAATAAAATTGTTATAATAGCACTATTAGGTGAGTATTGCCACGAAGATAGAATTATGAAACATAACAATTAATTAAGTTGTTTTTGGTCAACATATAAATGACATACAAAATACATTTAAGTTAAGCTAAGTCTTTAATATACCACATTTATAAATTATTATAAATTCTAATTTATCGTGTATAAAATATTTTGCTCATTCTTGATAAATTTCAATGATTCAAGTATTATTTCATGTAAAAATTTAAAGTGTACTTATATCATTCAAAGTTAAATAACTACTATGTTCATTAGTTGATGTTGATTGTCCAGGATGATTTCAAAGACATTTTGTATGATTATGTACAATAAAACTAGACTCATTAATAAAAGTAATTCAAGAGAATTTAACATAAAAAAATTTATTCAATATAAGGACTCTTGGTGGTAAGTTATATATGTAAGTATGAAATATGTAAGATGTAATTATTTTCTTAATTGGTAATTGATATAAGGAAACACCACACAAATTTTTAGAATTTTCTGACAAGTGTAGGCATGTCAAGTAAGAGCCTAAATCTAAAAAAAAATTTCCTGAAAAATAGTAATAAAATAAAAAAAACTAATAGTAAACGGTGAAATTTTAGAAAATTTTGGAACTTCATTCTACTTCAGAATTGGCCATCGCGGTCCTTATCCCATTTCGAGCAACTTTTATTTTTAACGCATTTTAGTCTGAGCTCTCTATCAAAAGTTATGACCATTTAAAGTTTTTTGATCCTGAATTTTGAAAACTCAAAATCTATGATAATTTTATAAAATGTTAGGATTTCATTATCAAATATACACTAAAAGAATTTTCCACTAAAAATTTGGATAAAAAATAAATTTATACATTTTACAAAAACTGTTAGCATTTTGCAAAGAGAAGCGATAAGGGAAAAAGGTGGAATCAAGCAGCGTTCACGGTTCATGGTGGAGATAGCGGCCTACGATGGTGCACGATCGAAAAATGCAATCCAAGTAAAGTCGTTGCACAGAAGGAGACCTTCAACTTCAGCGGTGACGATGATGGTGTGTTAGATTGGAAAAGAAAACATTGTCAGTTGTGAGTCGTTACCAGACTTGGGGCGACAAAGGTGAGAACACTGATGAACATTGACAAAGAACAAAGTATGACTGTCAACGTAACCTTGTCCCTTCAAAGACAACCTACGACTGTCAACGTAAAAAGAAATTAAACAACACCAACATTGGAAATGCTAAATAAGACAAATATGAAAAGACAAACTAGCGACGAAGACAATGAAAATAATCTAAAGAAGTAGTAGCAAGCAAAACAACGAAAACTAGTGAACTACAACATGAACCAATGAATTACGACGCGAATCAGTGAAAATTGCTGAAAATGATTTGACTAGGATTATAAAACACACATATTACATCGGTTGTGATAACAATCGATGTAATAGCTACTATATTATGTCGGTTTTCTTAACAACAAATGTAATAAGTAGATTGCATTTTTAAAGTTTTTTAAAACATATATCATTATATTACATCAGTTGCCATAATAACCGATGTAATAAGTAACGCACCTAATAAGTTTTCAATTTTTTTTTTTCAAAGTAGTCTTGTTACACTACTTTTTACATCAATAGATTGATGTTGTATAATATTTTTCACATCGATTATATTTTAATCGATGTAATATATCTTTAAATAATTACAAAAATGTCATTATATTTTTTTTACAACGGTTTTTGTTCAATTGACATAGTCTCCTGTTGTAAAATTCCTAGGTGATTTAAACCATGTCACTTTGGATGTCATGTTCATAAATGGAACAATGCTGAAATTTAAAATTTCTAACTTTCACCATTTAATTTTTCAAGAAATTGATTTTTAAACATGCTTAAGATAATATTCAAATTTAGGATGTACATATGTATAATCACCCAAACCAACTTTAATTATTTTAGAATCCACTAAATCATATGGTTTATAAAGTACGTCAATTAATTTTTTAAATTCTCAAGTGACTCTCCTATGTAAAGATTATAATATTCTTAAAATTCATCTCTTATGTAAAGATTATAATATTCTTAAAATTCCTTCATTCCTTGATTAGTTGTGTCATAGATTAAGAGTCCATGAAATACTTTGATTCTTTCTTTTTAGTATTTCAAATTCTACTCCAATTTTACTTGTATAAATATTACAATCTAAAGAAAAAGTGAAGAAAAATCAAAATTATTCATCCACAAATAATTAAAAAATATATATTTGTCTTCAAGATTTGAAATGGAAGAAGAGATTGAACTTTTTCTCAACAATTTCATTAGAGTTCTTTGGAAATAATTCTTTTTCTTTTCTATTTCTTTTTATCAATATCTTTATATATAAAACTTATAGTTATTATACTAGATAAATTTTGTGATCATATAACTATTATTATTATTAATATTAAAAGTAATATTAATAATTTTATTATTAATAATGAAAGTAATATTAATAATAGTATTAATCATAATATTAATATTAATAATATTAATGATAATTATAATAATAATAATATAATAATAAACATTATAATATTTAATATTAATAATAATATTAAAAAATTTCTTGTAGTGATTTAATATAACTTGTTTTCATTCTTTAAAACATATCTTCACTATGAATGACATGGTTAGATGCATGTAGCTCCTTTAAGTACCTAGGTGATATAATTTCATCAATCTAATTACCTCATTAATGATCAAGTTTCAACTTCCCCATCCTAGTCATGGATATGATCAGTCAAGGTAAATATATTCCCTTTTACTTTTTTTCTTTTTATCATTTCTTTTGGATGCTTATTGAACCCTTTTTTCTTCCTATATAAATAAAAAGTTTTTCTTTCGTATAACATACTTGTGAGATTTTGTGTCTTTTTAGGAGTTTAATACTTGATAAATCGTTTAGTCGTGTAACACATCATATATATATATATATATACTCCATTAATTGGAGATTCAGATTTCAGTATTTCCTAACATGACAAACCGAGGTCTATCTTGGACTTTTGTTTTATCATACAATGTTTTTTTTCACTCAACTTGCAAAACTCGTGTCTACTTAAAACAAAATTATCATAAGAAAAACAAGATCAGATTTCTCCTTCGTAATTACTTCATGTGTTCTCAACTGGGTTTTGGAATATCTCATGACTTTTAGCTGATAAATGTACAATAGTCACACATGCATGCAGTATTTTCAAGTTCTATAGTTTCCAACATGCTTGTTTGATTAATGCATATTTGCTAATTCTTCAAGCAATTTCTTTGTTTTAATATTTCTTCAATACGTTTGTAGCTCTCCGTCAGTTAAATATACTTCTCTCTTTTGTTTCTTTTTGTTTCCATTTCAATTCTAGATTTTTTTATATGGTTCAAGTTATTTTTAAGGATTTTTTCCCATTTTGATATATCTTTTTATAATAATATCCAAAATGGGCAGAAAAATATTTATTTATCAAAATGGACAAATTCTGCCAGTTAGATAAAATTTTATATTAAAAGATTCTTCAGGCATAATTTCAGACTAGTCAAATACAAGTGACATGTTGTCCATTTCAATTAAAGACATTAATTAAAATCTCATTCCTTCCTAAACTCATCTCTCTCTGCAATCATTTTTCATTTATTTGACACTATATTTATTACATTTAACAATTAAAACAAATAATTAAATAATAATAATTAACAAAACTGTAACAGAACAATTCAGATAAACAAATTTATTTTAATTTAAAACAAAATAATATAATGATAATAATAATAATAATAAAAAGAAGAATAATTTTAATTAAATTCATATGAATTTAATTTAAATAATAATAATAATAATAATTCAATGATTATTTTTGAAGAAATAATAATAGTAATAATAATAATAATAATAATAATAATAATAATAATAATAATAATAATAATAATAATAATAATAACAACAACAGTAATAATATTCTTTAATTGAAATCAACAACATATCACTTGTATTTGATTAGTCTGAAATCATATCTGGATTGAAGGATTTTTTAACGTGAAATCCTATCTAAGTGGCAGAATTTGTCCATTTTGGTACATAAATATTTTTCTGTCCATTTTGAGTATTATCATAAAAAAATACACCAAAATAGAAAAAAAAAATCATTTTTAAACAATCCATTGTTGTGTATGGTGTTTATTAGATTGTTACTCGTTTTATTTGACTTCTTACTGTCATTTTCACGTAGAATTCCTTAGATGAAAAGTTTAGTGGAACAAAAATTGAAAACTCATGGTTCGTTTTTGGTGGCTCATATGCTTTTGATGGCAGCATAACCTCACATAGTGTAAATAAAACTGCTCACTAACCATGTCATCTGTATTGAACTCCATTGATTCTTGCAGTGTTGACTTACACATGAATTGGGAAATTATTTAGTCATCCTTCAAGCAAAGAAAAAAAAAATACAATTAGTTATTCTTCCAAATTGGATCTGCACTATATATAAAGAATTTGTAGTATAGATGTTTTAGCTTTTTCAACTATTTAAAGAATCATAATTAAATAAGCATTTTCACCCTTCGAGGTTTTGTACTATAGATGTTCAACCTGATTTATTTGTGTTTTGCCACCACCAAAGCTTTGCTATAGCATGTTTAGTGTAGCATCCACACACTCTCTCTATACATAGAGAGGTGATCACAAAATATATGTATTCGTCAATTATGTTGTCTTAAAATATAAAATCGATCTCTAGTTAGAATTAAGGAGGACCACAATAACGTTTCGTAAAAATTATTAGGTCATTGAAAATACATTTATTTGAGACATTAATTAAGCTATTACCAAGAAAATTAGATTCAGATACAACCTCCTATTGTGGTTCCATATCTACTATAATCCACTTTAAAAAATGGTAATTTTATTAGATTTTTATATTTTATATATTTAATTTAAATATAATACATTAGACTCAGTTATTTAATTTTATTTTTTGATTGAATTATATAAATTAAGGAACTTGAATGACAATCTATTACTTGAGAGTTGTAGAGAACAAAGGAATCAAAAACTGAAAAATGAATCAATGATAAATCCCTTAAGCTTGTGGTATGTTTAAACTTTAAGTTGTAGTTTAGTATTTATTATATGTTTTTCTTCACGAGAATCACATTTGATTTCTTTTTCTAAAGAAATATAAGCAAAATTGGCCTCACAACATTATAGGCCTGGGATTCATCTTCACAATACTTTCTTATTGTCTTTATTGATGACAAAGAGATATTTTAATGTTGTTGGAATTGGAAATAAAAGGAAAATGTATATAGACTTGGTCTATTGAACAAAATGTTTAATATTTCTATAAGTGCTCACTCTGTTAAAAGTCAAGCTCCAATAGTCCATAAAAAAAAAGAAATATGTGAGACTATTCAGAAGTTATATGGTAATGACAAATAATGCAAAGATGCAAATACTTAAAGAAAAGATAGAACAATTGATGAAGAATTATGAGAAATAGAATGAACGCATCTGCTAACAAGATCAACAGATGAATCTTATCTTATAACACATTTAGATAAAGAATCTTATGTCAGATCCTTCATATCTTACTACTAATAGAAATGGTAAAAGAGACCACATTAATGACCATAAACCAAAGAACCATTAATTATATGTTGAATGGTGTAATAGATTTGACTCTTGTAATTTGTTTAGAACTATTTTCATTCTGCTTCTTATGTGATTTTTATGTTGAAGCATGTAATATGTTTTATTTTTAATTTATATACTACTCTTTCCTATATTATATATTGGAGTTCACTGTTATTTACCATGATTGAATTTTAAACATTTACAAGCAAATTTTAAAATTGTTTAATCGCTAAATATTACATAAACAATTCTTAGCAATAAAAATTTTATAGTTGCTTTAAACTACGAAACCAATATTTAATGACTAAAATACATGTTTAATTGTGGTGTGAGTAGGTTTAAGAAGTTCTTTTTATCTAGTTACAAGATGTAAACTAAATCTTTAAATATTTCATTCTCCAAAATTTTATTTAAAACTTCTATATAAACTAATTTTAATTTATGAAGAAGATAATTTCATTTTTTTTTCTTATTTCCCCCCTAAAGTTCTTATAAACAATATTGTCCAAACAAGTTTTCGCCATCTTAATCCATCTCTATGTGATATACACTAAATTGTCAATTATAAAATTTAATTGCATATGTTACAATCCTTAAGAATCCGAATCTAATAATTTCTCCATCAGGTGAAACCTAGTACCCACCTCAACATTATCCATAGCCTCTATAAAGTATAAATCATCATGTCTCTTAAAAAAAAGTATAAACCATGATCCAAGCTATAACCAGCCACTTGATTCATAGCCTCTGTAGAAGAGAGCACCCCATTATGAACACTATAAGCCTGTGTTGTACCCTTGGAGATAAGTAATCAATAACAAGCATTTAACCCCACTCATTGTACCTGTCTACATTGCCAAACACCACCCATCACACCATGCCCACAAAAACTTATTTGCCTTTATTATCTATGCCATGAAATCCACAGTACCATCACCACTCAACTCAAAGCATGATCACCATGATGCAAGGTGATGTTGTTCAAGTCAATGAATTGCTTCAATGTGAGTTGTTGAATTGGTAGAGGATTGTGCTGGGAGGTGTAGTCTAGTACCAAGGTTCAGGAAAATTGTGTAGATGAACCTAACTTTTAAGGCATACTTATGTTAACATTGAACAAGTTCAAACTTGGTATATATTCTCTCAAAAATACTTTATTTTTTCATCATTTTAATCTCTTTAATTGTAACGATTTTTTAATCCCTTTTTAAGGTGACAAAATAGAGTTGTATTTAAAGTGAGTAGCATACATGATAAAGTATGTAATCTTAGTTGTTGATAATGAAAAAATGAAGGCTCATTTTATGTACACATACTTAATTTATCATGGATATATTAAAATATACCATTATTTATTTATTTATTAATGATTGAAATCACTTGCTTTACTTACATTTACTTTATAGGAATCATACAAAAAGTATGATATATCAGCATAGTCAATGAATTTGAGTTATAACAATAGGTATATGGCCGTCTTAAATATTATTTAGAGAAAAAAAAAGCATATAATCCATAACGATTCTATCTAATTCAGTATTTTTATTCTCTAACTCCTATACAAGATACATGTGATTCATAAAAAGTTAAAGATAAAATTATCTTGATTTCAATTTTATAGTAAAAATATGACATTAGTTTAGTCTTCTAAAGAATATCTAGGTTCAATGGTGGGATATTAAAAAAAGTTATGGAAGTGAGAGTGAGGCAGAAGAAAGTGGCAGAAAAATGCAACGAGGTTGAACTTTTTAGATGAAAGTATGATTGCAAAAAAGTGAGGATTAGAGTTTTAAAAAAGGAGTCAAGATTTTCTAATGAATGAACGGGTGGAGAAGAGAAACTAAAATGACTCGTTCTTGTAAGTTTAATAGTTTTATATTGTTTTAGAATTATGATCAAGAATATTTAAATAGTTTTATATTGTTTTAGAATTATGATCAAAAATATTTAAATGACTTTTCTTCTTTAATTCTTTGAAATGTTTTATTTAATGAAAAAAATTTGAAATTTTGAAATTTAAAATAAACAATATTTTAAATGCGATGTTATTTAAATAGATTTGACATTGAAACATTATAATTATTTTTACGAATAGAAAAATAATTTAATAATTTTAAAGATGAATTTTTGTTTCTTTAACCTTTAATAACATTATTGTAAAAAATATCTAGAAGGGTTAAGATGAGTATTTTTCACATCTGTAAAATCTATCTATCACCATTAATGGCTGAAAAGTATCAAAATGTAATGGCTGAAAAGTATCAAAATGTAAAAGATACAGTGAATAAACAGCATTTAAATTGGGTGGTCACAAACTTTATAACAGTATCAATAATGTAAAATACCAAACTCTATTTGACAAGTGTGTATCTCTTTCAATATCGATGAACACGATGAAGATAAGTGCATACAGGTTTTTGACCAATTAATCTCTTTCGGTATATTTTTTTATCAAGAAATTTTCTGCACAGAAGAAGATTCACACTGGTTTGACAAAGAAAAGCTAAAAAAAGTAGGGTTTGGAAAAAGAGTTGCATAGATTCCTGAAGATGAAATGAAACCAGGATCATATCAATTATGAGAAAGGTACCTCGGACTCAGACAATGGTAATATTTTATTGGTTTACTATAAAATATTCTCAATATTTAGCGTCTTTTGAGATAATTTTTTGTGCAAGTACTTTGAAATATTTTATTTATATAATATAACAAACTTTGTATAATATTTTTGTTGAGGAAAAGGAGAAACATATCTTCTAATTTTTATTCAATTCAAAAAATAAACAATTACATGCTAAATATTCTAATTATGTATTTTGATTAGAGAAAATAAAATTCTTAGAACATATTTTTAATAATATCATTTAATATATAGATAAGTGTGTTTGACAATGGCACTAAATCTAACTCAGCTTAATTAATTAATTAATTAATATTTTTGGTAATTGCTTATAGGAATAATAAATTATTATTCTATCTATTTTCACACTATATTCAAAGTTTCTTTTCACCTTCGAATTAAAAAGTGTCTTCTGTGTTGTCATCTTGTGTTCAGAGCTCAGTGATTGATGTCAATGTCGTCTTCTTTTAAAGTCTTTTATATTTACTGTATACACTTGAACTTAGTTTGTCATTTATCTACTCTCATTAAAATTATTTTAAGAATATATTTTCATTTCGTATTTATTTTGTTTGAAGCCTCTCTTTGAAAGGGGATTTTGTTTTTTAAAAAAATTATTTTTATTGTAAAGTGACATTTCTTTTCCTGTATAAATTTGTTTATAGTGCATGCGGTAAATATTTCATTTTTATAATATAATGATTTCTCCCCTATTGGTTTAGGATAATAGAGTAAAATGTAATTAGAAAAATTCTAAAAACTTTTTTTTAATTATTGCATAACTTTTTGTTGTTTATTTTAAAACTATTTATGTGAATTATTCAGCATTTGTATTATTTAATTCAATATTTTAATAAAATATGTGATCTTTTAGTTCAAAATTTTTTCCTACGTTCCTTCAAGTCTTTAATATAATGTTTCACAGAATATCTAATAATAAAGTTTCATAAACTTAAAAAAAAAAAGTACAAAGAATACCTTATAAACGAAATTATTTTCTATATAGATTAGTACTAATATATAGAACAGGTGTTTTAATAATAACTAATATCATAAATAATTAACAATCATATTAATTCTTATTGTGTCATTATTAATTTTTGTTTCAAATTTTTTCTATATAAGTTTTCATTTTTTTCTTTTATTGTTTTATCATCTTTTATACTTTTGGGAATTTTCTTTTGATATATATATATATATATATATATATATATATATAAAATATGTGTGATTTTTTTTTCCACTTGTCCTTTTTTTGTTATCTGTTATAGATTGCACATTGATTGAGTTAAGGTCTTTTAATAGTTTATAATATGAATATAAATCTCACTTTACAAGCCAGTTTGTGAGGATGAGTTAAACTTAAATTTTACTTTTTGAGATGGTATCAGAGTCTATTTTAGCATAGTTATTGGGTCATTTGTTATCGGGCCGTTATCGGACCACCCTTAAAAAATATAGTTTGACCTACGAGTTGAACAGTTTTAACGTGAAGGAATGTATTAGAGATACCACATCGACTAAAAATAAGACATTTCTTTATAGTTTATAATATGAATGCAAACTTAATTTTACAAACCCATTAGGCTTAGATTCCACCTCTGGAAATTATCTTCACTCGATCTTTAATTTATCCATTTAAAATTTTTCACTTTTCAATTACTTTCATTCTTAAATTTCTATTTCAATTCCAATTTTTTCTTAATATCACACATTCATTTTTTTTTTCAAATATACTTGAATTTTATTTTTATTTTGTAAAATTTTTATTTATTGTATTTAAGTGTTGAAATATTAACTGTTTTCATTTTTCTTATAAAACAAAAAATTAACTGTTATTATCATTATTGTATATTTAAAATATGTGATCTTTTAGTTCACTAACTTTTTCCTACATTCTTTCAAGTCTTTAATATAATATTTCATAAAATGTCTAATACCAATTTTTTAAACGTGAATTATATTACTTCAAAGAAAAGAAGAAAGAACACCTTATAAACAAAATTACTTACTATATAAATTAGTATTAATATATATTACATGTGTTTTAATAATAACTAATATCATAAATAGCTACCATATTATAGCTACTATATTAGTTCTTATTATATTATATATGATTTTTCATTATTAATTTTTTTATACTTTCTTTCTATAAATTTTTACTTTTTTATTATTTTATTATATTTTGTACTTTTGTTAATTTTTTTTATATGTAATACCTTCACGTTTTTTTTCTTCTCCTTCACTTCTCTTTCTTGATGTGATCGTCATTCAATATTTGATTTATCTATCACAAAATTATATATTTCACTTCTCAATTACTTCCATTTCTAAGTTTCTATTTCAATTCCAATTCTCTTGTCTTACAAATTCATATTTGTGTTAGATATACTTATACTCTAATCTGTAAGTATCTATTTTTTCCAACTCTTGTTTATGGTATTTTAGGTGTTCATATATAAACTATTTTGGTGTGTTTTTCTTGTAAATATTAAAATTTTGATTGTTATTATTATTATATATCTAAAGAGTTTAATTATTGTTATCATTATTGTATATATATTTAGATACCAAGTTGAGAACCGCAATGAGAATTTGTTTTCTTTTCTAACATTTGCTTTTGCTTTTCTCTGCTTCTTAAATCCAAAATAAAAAAGGGGAAATTACATCAGGAAAGTATGAGAAAAAAGAAACATAATACTCTAATGTAAACAGATTTATATGGACACTTTTGAAGTCCAATATAAAACTCTATATTTACGTTAGATTATATACGAGTCCGACATAAATATTGAATTTTATATAAAATTCGGAAAGTTTTGACATAAAAAATACAAAAGAAATATATCACACTTTTTTTTCTTTTGTTTTTGTTCAACATAAAATGTGTAACATGGTATCTAACTTTACAAATAATATGATTGCATGCTCTTGGAAATATCTTAGAATTGAATGAAATGCTCCATCATTTGATTAGCTCATTCACATTACCTATTTTATTCTATTCTCATGTTATCTACATTTGATACACAAACACCTAAAAGATAAAATTCTAATTATATATAATAAAAATAATAAACAAGAAAGACTAAACATAAAATTATTATTATTATTATTTTTATTTTTATTTTATTTTTTTGCAAAAAGAGAGACAAATTCTCACTTTTTAATTTTAAAGAAGGAATATTCATTTCATTTTTTTGTGCTTGTCTTTGGGTAATCAGGACCCAAATAAAATAGAATTGTCATTCAATGTTTTAAAAGAACAAAGCAAAGAATCATCACTGTTGTATAATGCAGACAAATATGACTATTTCACCGAATCAAATGTACCCTTATTTTTATTTAGATTTCAAAGATTTTTATTCGTTAATTCAGTATCATATTCTTCAAATTTTACTACATTAAGCAAAACATTTAACTAAAAAAATCACCTTTTAAGTTACATCGTTTTTGTTCATCATAAGTTCTCCAATTTAAATTAAATTTAGCAATTCAGGTAAATAAATTTTGAAGAATTAAGTTGATGTGATCAATCTCCTCGAGATTAGTACATTAATTTACTCATATAGTACAATGACTCGGGATCTTATCAAAAGTCATAAGATCTAGATTCTGATCAAATTGAAAGTACCATAGAACTTCATCAGACTTGAAAGTATCCAATCTTTGATTTAATTGCAACTTATTATAAATGTGTATATATATAAGTTAAATAATTTTATATAATATATCGGACAAATGTTTTTATATTATTAATAATACGCTACTTTATTAAAATAACGCTGTTAAAGTTAATTATCATATTTAAAATATTATTAATTAGTATTTTTCATCTTATATGGTAATAATTATTATATATTTACAATTATACCAAACTTTGTATTTTGGCACGGTTGAACATTTAAAACAATAAAAACATTAAAATATTTTTATATTTAAAAAAAAATCAATAGAAAAAGAAAAACATATTAATGTTATCCCACGTGTTGGAATGAATTTTTTAAAATTTAATCAACGATGATATTTTGATTCCATTTAATAACATGTTGTGAGAATATTAGTAATTAGTAAAAGTCTACTAATATATGCTAGTATAACTATAATTGTAAAACTATAGCCTTGCAACATAACGTGATTTAAAAGCAAGAATCTTAGGTGGTTGTCGTCAAATGTGACATTACATTTTGTTTGTTTGTGATGAAAGGAGAAGGGTGAAATTGGGAGTAGGAAAAAATGAGTAAACATGGTTCTCCTTTATCATTTGTTTTTGGATGACATGGATAAGAAAATTCTCTAAGTTTATTGGTCCCATGAAGTGTCCTGCTAATGGTATATTGCATAAGAAAAGTTGAAAGTTATATATATAAATATCATAAGTGTAAGCAAATATAAAGTAAAGAATGAACGTTATAAAAACAATGTCAAGGTAAAATCAGATATTTTGTTTAGAAATAATCTTTTCATGAATTGCTTAGTTTAGGTTTGTGTGTAGATAAAGAGATGTGATTTTATAATACTAAAATTATAGTTTATATTCAATTCTATATTAATACTTTAATTCAATAAAATTATATATATATATATATATATATATATATATATATATATATATATATATATATTTGTGTTTTATAAAAAATATAATAATATAAATTTAAGATAAATTAAATTAATTTTATTTTTTTTTTAT
>Ga0099824_1008121_pt1 | contig 13545 bp, 3 predicted proteins | sample SiratrowhiteBW_FD_76837 | JGI IMG/M metagenome (GOLD analysis project Ga0099824, IMG submission 76837) | Root nodule microbial communities of legume samples collected from California, USA - Siratro white BW | ecosystem: Host-associated > Plants > Roots > Nodule | place: USA: California... | reverse complement strand
TTTTTTTTTAATGATGTAGTACTATGGGGACCACAAAAAATACCATGGGACATAAAAAAACTGGTTTCAGGAAGTTTTTGTAAGAGATTTATTGTGGACCAAGAAGTACTTTATGGAAAGTGTATGATAAGTTTCTTAAAGAAAAGTTACAAAGGGTGCAAGTCTTTTTGTGAGAGTGGAAACTTCCTAGGGAGTGACAATGAGAAAAGATATAATAATTTTAAAATTAAATCGGTTACTTATCTATACAATATAATAATTTTAAAATCACGTAATAGTAAATTGTTTCAAAAAATTCGGATATCAAATAGTTTTTTATTATTTTGTCACTATTTTAGTTTTCAAATTTTTTTTATAAAATTATATAGTAACTTTTAGACATTTTGAAAACTAATTTAATGATTACAGCGTTATAAAAGTTTATATAAATGACTAAATCCAAGGAAACACCTCAGACAGAAACAGTTTTCAAATGACTTGGTCAATAAGAAATGGAATGAAGAAATAAAATTAAAAAATTAGTTTTTGCATATTATCTCATTAGAAAAGAAACTGGAAGAGTGAGATAAATAACAGTTTAATAATTCAAATAAGAAAAAAAAAACATCATTACTTTTCTTTTCTTCATTTCTTTTACTTCTTAAAATATATATACTCTTCTCCATTTCTTTGATATCTTCTTCATCTTTATTTTTCCGTGGAAGATTTTGACATCCAAAATCGCGTTGTAATGTGGCAAGAACAAGAACAACGTTTTTACTTATGAGATTGTAAACTACAACAAGTAACAATGATTGATGAAGTAATGAAGATGAAATGTTCTGGAAACTAGACTTGGTTTTCTGCAGCTTAAGTGGTCAATAGTTTCCCACGTGCATGCCAATAAAGTCAACGCAAAGTTGCTCCATCAATTTCTAACCACCATTTTCTCACGCTCTCTCTTTCATTGCCATTCATCTTCTTTTCTCTTATTTTTTTAGCTTTTTTTCATTGAAGAAATTCATATGGTGTAGGTCTATTATCTTTTGATTTGAATAAACTGATTTTGAACTTTTCACGTTGGCTTCGTGCATGTTATATATATAATAGAATTGGAATTTAGCTTTTGACCTTCTCGTAACTATTTGGTGCTTTGTCATTGTATCTAGAACAATGAAAATTTAATGTGGCATTCTAGAACAATTTGTAGTACTAATTAATAAATCATGAAAAACACTAGTGGAAATTCAACTAATATATGGTGAGCATGAAGGGAAACGTTTGAAATTTTAATAGAGAAATTATTCTAACATATTGTACTTTTGTTGTTCATTTTCCAATATAATAACTTAAGCTATACTTGACAAAATTAATTAAGAAAAACTTAAAATAAAAATGATAAGCTAGTTTAATTAACAATTTTTGGTAAAATTAATTAATGATGTGAAATAATATAAAAAACAGGATTTTTTTTTTTTTTTTTGTAAAACGACGTGTGTTTAGGTAAGTAGAGTTTTTGTTATTAATATATTATTAAAGGGGAAAATAAACGAGGAATTTGTTAAAGAATAATCAGTAAGAGAAGAAAAATAAAATATAAAGAAGTAAAAAATATTCCGTATAGAAAAATAAAGTGAAAATTTGGCTATATTTTTAATTTAAAACGCTCTTTTTCATATCAACCATTCCTTGAATTAAATTACATTCAAATGAAAATTGAAAATCTAGAACGTATTATATTTATTAAAAATATAGTGTCTAAATTGTAAATATGTATTTTCTGGAACTTTTAACAAAATTATGTCATTGTAAACATTTTTTTAGTTACAACTAACACTTGAAATTTAGCAAATACCCCTCTGATTTGCATTGTGATTTATCCGAAATTTCAAAAGCACCTAAAAGTCAAAATTAGGATTTTGTTTTGGAGATCTAGAAGAACAGAAAAAAAAAAATAGAAAAGAAGAAGAAATGGGAAACCAATTAATTAATTTATTGAAATTAAAGGATTTGTTTGGATTGGAATCGGAGAGCGGTGACGGTGTTGATTTCTGGAAGGTAGTGCTTTGCTGTATGCGGGTCCACTAGTTTTCCATGCGCTCTTAGAAGTCAACGAGAAAGAAAGTGCGTTTGGCTCAACACAAGTTTTACGAGAAAGAAAGGGCGTTTGGCACAACACAAGTTTTTGGTTGCCACGTTAAACCCTAATTTGGTACTATCTAATTGGCGGATTCTAGAAGTGATCATTATCTTCTTCTTTTACAACCAAATTTTATATATAACAAATAATATCAACAAGCAACTTATTATAGGACAAATATTGAATTCAATATTTTAAAATACCATCATTATTCATATTTATTAATAAAATATTATATATAAATAAAATAATAATATATATTAATATTAAATGATGTTAAAGATAAATAATAATATCAAAATATCATCATTCATTCTAAAATCACAGTAAAAATATATTAAATTTATTTTTAAATATTAGTATAGGTTGAATAGCGATACTATTAGAGATATACGTGACTTAAAGATTATTTTTAAAAGAAAAAGTCAAAAGACGTAAAATAGTTTTTAATTTTTCAAATAAATAAATATTTCTAGTAATATCATTAATATTGATACCTAATTATCCTGTGATGTTAACTATTTTTTTTAATACTTTTAATAAATAAATTTATTTATATTAATTTCAAATTAATATGAATTAAGTCAACAACAATGTAAAAAATATTTTAAAAATAGATTAAAAGATGTAAGATTATTTTTAATTTTTTAATAAATGAAAATTTATGTTAGTATCAAATTAACGTCAGCCACGCTACTCAGCTAGTGACTTTTATAATAAGGTTAACTTCAATTACTTTTTAACTTTTTTAATAAGTGAAATTGTTCATTTTAATATCGATTAAACCACTTTAACTAAAATAAATATTAAAAATAAAAAAATTAGTATAAATTTATTTATAAATTTTATTTATTTTTAATATTTATATTTATGTTAAGTTAGTGTAGACTTAGTTAACCTGAATTTATATTATATAAATTTGTGAGCTTTTATGATAATAAATGAAAATCATATATTAATTTTAATCTAAATACTCATATTAAAATATTTAAAGATTAATAAATTTCTCCAATTATAATTTTTTTCTCTTAATTTCTATATAGATATTCTTAAACTCATTTCTTTACTTCACATCTATAATTTTTTTTAACGTTTATCCACATATATGTCTTTCATCTATATTTTTCTTCTTATCTTTTTTATTGATACTCATCAACTTCATTCACATTTTTTTTTTTTTTATAAATACTCATTTCTTTCATCCACTATATCTTTTTTATTTTTTATTATGTTAAAGATGAAAGTATTTTATAATCCTTTTTAAATTACTATCATTAGTATCTATTAAATTGATGTAATTTAAATTAATATTAAAAATAAATTTTATTCAATATTGACTAAATCAAAACTAGATTAAATAAATTTTAAAATTAAAAAAATCGATATTAAATTGCTTAAATTAAAAGATCAATTTAAAAGTTAACGTTAAGTTAACTTGGACTAGCTAAAGTCGGTCTTTGAAAGCCGATACTAAGAAATTAATATTAATAATTTTATAGTAGCATGCATATTCAACACAAATCCAACACCATTAGTTAATTAGTGTTAACTTTTAGTTGTTTAATCATGTCTCAAACTTACATAAATAAAAAATCGATAAAATGAGAAATTCTACTAAGTTTTATTCTTTTATGGATTTCGTTTTTTCAATAAAATTGTTCATTTTTATCTATTATGTTTAAAATTTAAGATAACATAATTCTTTTCAATAAATAGAGAGAAAATTGAAATAATCATAATATATAACTTATTCAAAATTACATTAAAAATAAAATAATAAATATTTTTTTTAGTTTAGCCAAAAATATCTTTGAAAAACTATTATATGGAACAAATGCATTATTAACTATATTTTCAGTAAATCATAGTTACAGAAAATGTTACATATAATATAATACTTTTTCTAATTTTTAAGATAATTATTTTAAAACTCTATGAATAAATATTTTTAACATAATTATAGTATAAAATTTCACAACGACAATAACCATTCATTAATCTTTTATACTGTTCAAATTCCTTGTGCCCACCTCTATATTAAATTTGAGATATTTAAATCAAACTTAAATGGAACGACTAATTAGAATGCAGGAAAAAATTTAAAAAAAATTATAAACGTTTATAAGATATCATTTGATTGGATAAAATATAAATGCATACATTAAAAATCTTTTTATAATAAAAATATGTATAGTAATTCAAAATTTTGATTCAGGATTTTAATTTTAAAAAATTAAAAGTAAATGAAAAAAGCATTGAAAGTATAAATAGTTATTTGAAACATTAAATCAACCACACTTTATTATTAAATCAAAAGGTAAAATTTTGAAAAGAAGACAAGACAATTATCATTCTCTCTTTTTGACTAATTTCCACAAATGGGTTGTGAAATTGCATGCACATTTAATTAGTTGGAACAACCTTGAAAGTTTTGCACCGTAATTAAGCACTAGTGTGCCACTGATAATGAAGTTTTTTTATTTTTTTATTTTTTTTATGTTTGACTACTTTTATAACAAATTTATTAAGATTATTATGTCGTAAATAGGATTTTAGCCATTAATTGAATAGGGATTTAGTATTTTAAAATATTTGAACCTTTCAATTGTGCCATAATCCCAAAGTTGTAATTGTGTTTTTCTTTGACCTGCTGCAGAGTAGTTAGAAAAAAACTACCTTTTAAGTTGATTTTGGTGCATATACATTTAGGTATAATTGGATGCATGTTGGTGGGGAAAAAGTTTTGAAAATCACTAAAATTAGGGTAACTTTATTGCATAATATATGATAACTTTTCATTTCAAAACAATGATTTATTTTCAAGTAAGTTTAAAATCAATGTTTTGAGGGAAGACCCTGTCAATACTACCCTAGTTCAAAGTATGAAAAGTTAAATTAGTAATTTAATGATGATGAGAATAATAATAAAAACAAGTTGGTAATAATAATAATTAGAGTTTATTTTTTAGGGTACAAATATAATATAATGAATTAAAATTAGTTGTGATGATATGAATATATTATCATAAATGATTATGGCATACTATTTTATTCTTTCGAATGTAAGCTACGTATCTAGAAAAGTAATATAAATAATATCTCATACTAATCATTGTAAACTAAGCACATGCTAAATGGGCAAATGCATTATATAAGACACAAGATAACAAATAAAAATTATCTTATCATTATAATAAAACATTCTAATCGAATTCTTATTATTTTCATTGATAATCAATTTCAGTCTATCTAACGATTTTATAATTAATAACAACGAAATTAATAGTGGGTGAAATCTTTATTTATAATCTCGTGCAATATAAATTTTACTAAAACTTAGTATTCGAATTACAATTAAAAAAAATAAAGTTAAAGTACAAATATTTATCTAAGATAATAGATTGATGTGAAGGACTTAAAATTGAATAACGAAATAAGAAAACCAAGATAAACCATAAAAAAAACTCATCAAACAAAGATTTAGGTTAGGATTTACAATGAACTAATACTTCAAAAGCAAATCGAATTTGAAACAGAGAAAAATTGATAACAAATACAATATAATCTATTTTTTCTTTAGTTATAAAGGTCCAATATAACAGCTCATAAATAAACTTTAAAAAGTACTTTCCTATCATAATAAAGTATGCTAATCTAATTCGTAATTATTATTGATGTCACTATTAAGAATGCATAACTTCGTACTTAAGAAAATAGAACAAAATTAAATCAGGTGCGCAATTAGGAATTAATGAGATCAAATGTTAAAAAAAGTTTCTTATTTAAAATAAAAATAAGATAAAAAGATCTATATTATAACAACCAACAAATTTAATCGAAAAATCTGTAAAAAAGTATAGTGTTTCATCTATTTAAACTGTACAACAGACCTCGAGATAACCAGTCTATTTTTTTTTAACTAATTAAAAGTCGAAAAAATTGGTAAAAATGGGACAAATATCAATATACAGCAGTTTAACGAAAAATATTTTTTTAACTATTATTGACATATTTTAATTTTTCATAAAAGTAAAAAAGTAAAATGCTTATCTTTTTTCTAAGAAACATTTTATTTTTAAATAATATTATTATGTATTGTTAAAATCTTAAACTTAAATATTATGAAATATTTGTTTTTTTAAGTGTATTTTGAATGTGAAAAAATGTATGAAATGTGATATTTTTAGTTTTTAATATTATTAAAATATGATATTATATTTTTTATAATATTATTTTATATGTATTTTAATTATTAATATTACTTTATTAAGACCAATTCAATAATTTAACCACTGTTTCACCTGCAAATCTTAAACTGGTCTGTTTGACCTGTTCAATGAAATGTTTGGTTCTCGAAACATACAAAATAAATTAAACAACCCTTCATATTTGATTTGTAAAATATAATAGTGAATATTATTTCTATATGGTGCAACATTCCATATCCTATATTATACAATTATTCAAACCACAGGGTATTTACAATAAATTATAAATTATATACATGTTCAAAGATTTCCAAAATAGAAACAATAAAACATTTTCGAACCTTTAAAGTTGATTCTAAATTATCATATGTAATTAAATTTCATATATTCTCGTGTTGGTTAAATTTATAACAATCAATTAGCAAAGGGAAAATTATATCTGTATTTTCAATATTCATAAAAAGACAGGACATCAAGTTTATGTTTTAGTCTTTTCAAATATGTAGGAATTATATACATATTTTTAACATCCACAAATGTCTAAGGTACTAAAATACCTTCTAGAATATTGATGTTGAATAAGATACCAACAAGAAACTAATACACAACTAAAATATAATTTAAAAAACTTTTTTAGTGTCTTACCACCTAATTTTATAATTTATTTGATTTAGTCTATGTTGAAATTATGATATCTCTTGTTAGTGACAAGTTTCAATACTCAACATTATAATTATAATAGCATTTCATATAATACTCCATTTTCAACCTAAGTTACATAATTTACATCTCAAATATATCCATCATTTAATCATAAGAAACGTAACTTCACTACAAGAGAACCACTTAACTTACTAATGTGACATAGGCATCATTCTTTCAAAGCCTAAAGAAAATTAGTATAGATCTGAATACAGTCGCTTAAGTGTTCAATTACTATCACTTGAAGTTTTCATCTGAGTGGAAATTAATTATTATAACTGATTTATCTTGAGTGATTATTCTTTAGGGAGTGATCAATTCTTAAAGGAAAAATTATTTTCATAAATTTCTTGCTTAAATCACTAAATTCTGATAAACAATGAACCTGATTGCTCGAGTAATCTAATGAATACATGTAATTCAATGTGATTCTATTAATATTAAATGTGATCTCTCTTCCATGTTGCTTGACAATATTTAAGTTTGAAAAAACACGAGATCTAATTAAATGAAAGAAAAAAACTTATAAGAGTTATAGTTTTTTTTAAATATCTAAATATAAAAGAGAATTAAATTTAATTAAGCTTTTTTTTAATCAAAGTTAACTTCTTTTTCCCTTTTAACATATTCTGAATTCAGGTCAAGTAAACTCTAAATGCTATTTTAATTTCAAAATCTTACCTTTTTGTAGTTCTTCTTTCTCTCTGCCGTTTTTCTGTTACTGACAAACACAGAGTAAATAATAATTAACAGAGGACTCAAAGTCAATCAAGAATAAAAGTCGTTTGTGGTGTGCAATTACTGTTTTGTTAGGTAAACAGCTCAAGCGATTTTGCAGATTTGATCTGTGTCCATTGTCTCCATCACTTCTTCTTCTTCTTCTGTCATTATACTCAATTTTTTCAACTTTTTCTAGATGAGCAAATTGTGGTATGAAGTATGGTGCTTTAAAAGAACCCAGAAGAGATAAAATAAGCATTAATTTTTTTACTTTTTTGGCAAACTTCCAGAAGAGATGGATAACAATTTATGATATAGACAATATCACATCACTGACAAAAGGTCAAAGTAATATTTAACACAGATACTAAAATATGTTCCAACCCACATGACTATATAATACGGCCGAAACTTTTTTATTTCATATTTAGAAAATTGAGCTTACATTATTTTATAGCAATCTTCCACTTTAAATATTATCCTCCTCTTTCTCCATCCAATTCATCCAGATTCAACAACAACCATGGGTATGGCAGATGCAAAAGAAAGGTACTACTTTCTCTCTTTATGAATTCAAGGGTCCAACATGCTAGTTACATACCCTTTTCCTTCTAGTGTATGTAGTTTCAATTTGGCAATTAACATTTTAAGGATTTCTTGGTGTTTGTGTTTTTTTTTTTTTTCAGATATGCTGTTGTGACAGGTGCAAACAAAGGGATAGGATTGGAGACTGTGAAAGGGCTGGCCTCAAATGGAATCAAGGTGGTGCTCACAGCCAGGGATGTGAAGAGGGGTTATCAAGCAGTTGAGGAATTGAAAAAAGAATTTGGCTTTTCTGGCCTTGTGGTGTTTCACCAGCTTGATGTCACTGACCCTGCTAGTATTGCATCTTTGGTTGAGTTTGTGAAGAACCAGTTTGGGAGACTTGATATATTGGTAAGATTTTGATCTTATGCTTAATATTCTTAGCTATGCTTTTACTTTTTTACTACTTTCTCCTGTAAAGGGAGTTTGATAAACTTTTAATATATATGATAATGCATGGAATCTTGCATTGTGCCCCCACTTGGTTGGTTCAATTGAATAAAATGATTCACAAACACCATTTTGTCTGGTGATTCTGATACAGAACACTAGAGATGAACAGTGTTTATCCGAGGTTTTTCCTTTAACTGTTCTTATGTATCTTCTTAATGGTCCAATTCTCCATCTTTTTCCCTAATTAGTCTTCCTATGACTGAACTACATATTTATAATAAGAATGGTGCTCCCAATTTACAACATATTTTGATTGATCTGCAAAATCAATGAGTTTGTATTGGTGAAAACAGCCTGATCTGGCTGACACCAACCTGATTCAGAGTTTTATTAGACTTAGTATAAAAAACCTTCCATGACTTATATTGGTGATGTTGAAAAATCTGAATGACTTCACCATAGGAATAACCTGTATATTTTTTCTTTAGAGGAAGGATCACTAAACAATTTCCAAACTCATGTGCAGGTGAACAATGCAGGAATCAATGGCTTCAATACAGATGGCATGGTCAGTGAGCAGTTTTCTTAACACTGTGAGGGTATTGCTTTCTATATAAAAGCTTCTAAAACTCATTTGGCTTCTTTTACTCTAATGCAGGTGCCATCAAAAATTAACTGGAAGGAGCTACCTCAAACTTGTGAGATGGCTAAAAAATGCCTAAGAACAAACTACTATGGTGCTAAGGAAACAACTGAGGCATTTCTTCCCCTTCTTCAGTTATCCAATTTACCAATGATTGTTAATGTTTCCTCTGAAGCAGGACTTTTAAAGGTACAAAAATAACATAATTTTGAATTATGTTAAATGAGATTTTTACACATACTAATTTGAAATCTGATGTTATAATACCTCAACAACATTAAACAAAAGTGCTATATATGGTGTATTTCAGTACATATCAAATGGATGGGCAAGGAGGGTGCTTGATGACACTGAAAATCTCACAGAAGAGCTAATAGATGAGGTGCTGAAGGAGTACATGAAAGACTTAAAAGAAGGTTCACTAGAAACAAAAGGGTGGCCAACCTACCTGTCTGCATATATGGTCTCAAAAGCAGCCATGAATTCATACACAAGGCTTCTGGCCTATAGACACCACAAATTGTGCATCAATTGTGTTTGTCCTGGTTTTGTTAAAACAGACATCAACAAAAATACTGGCATCTTATCTGTTGAAAATGGTGCTGCTAGTGTTGTGAGATTAGCCCTCTTGCCTAATGGTTCCCCTTCTGGCCACTTCTTTACTAGACAAGAAGTGTCAAGCTTTTGACAGATTTTAAGGTCATGATTGGATAATTCTTTCATAAATACTTTTAAAGAAAAAGAAAAAAAGAAAGTTTCAGTTGATTTGAAGTAACTTCTATATCAGTTTATGTAAAAGTTAACTTCAACTTATGAAAGAAACTTAATTATTTTACTTTTCTAAGTATTTAGAAAGAATCTATCCAAACAGGACCTATTTGCTTAAAACTTGCACATTGGATGAGACAAAAGAAATGTTAGGAGGTGTGATGTGGCTTGGATGAAAGTTTTACCCTTCTGGTCTTTTTTGTGACATAATGGCATGTGGGAGCTCTTTTATCTTCTCACATTGTTGGCTCTTGAAATGGTCAAATTACAAGTTGCAATGATTTTGGGACATGAAACTTTCGGCTGAGGAAATATGAACATGGGGTCATCATGATGTTTGGCCCTGTCCTCTGAGTCGTGATCAGAGTGCTCTTTGCTTCAAACTTTCAACACACGTGCAATGCTGATAGCAAAGCAGCAATGATGGATGTGAAGATTTCAGAAAAGACAACAATTGTAACAGGACATACCATTATTTGTATAGCTTTTTCCAAATTTACCTGTTTGTGTCCATCTCCTGTAACAGAATATTGTTAATATGAATTTAACATTATTGAATTTTATCAAACACTAATGCATGTTCAAATGAGATTTTACTTCCTTAAATTTAAGTTTGTAAAGAATTTGTGAAAGTAAATAAACTTTTCCTTTATAATTGATTTCTAAATAAAATGTTAGTGTGTAAAGATGATGTTAAGTAATTCAAATGGGAAAAAGAAAAAAAGAAATAGGTGAAAAATCAAATCCAATACAAAGTTGACACGTAATTCGAGACATTCATGATCCACCAATCATACTTGTGAATGTGATGTTCAGTTTGCGTGTGTTTCTGGATGGAACACGTGGTCTAAATGAAAAATAAAAATATATAGTAATGGCACTAGGTGTAATGATTGAATTGGAATTCCATTTTATATTGATAATATTATTTTGATCATTAAAATATATAATATAATATTCATGTTAAAAGTCAAAATAAATTTCCAATTGACAAGGTAAAAACAAAAATGGCAACATACCTGTTACTTCCTTTTAAAAAAACATCTTATTATACTTATTATACTTGTATGTTTCACATTTTACCTCTTTTATTGGTTTCGTTTTTTTGATTTACATAGTTTTAATTTGTATGTCTCTTTTCCTTGTTTACAATTTTTTTTCACATCTGTATCCAAGTTATATAATCAACTAAAAATGTTGTTATAATAATATATTGATGAACATAAACAAAACTCTTCTACTTCTTATTCAAGAAAACAACATTCATAACCATCACCTCTATTTAATTCGCTATTTTTATTAGATAAGATTTTTCTAGATATAACCTTTTCCTATAACTAATTCTATTATAATATCATGTACTAAATCATATTATTTTTGGGATACATATTATTACATAACGATGTTAGTATTAAAATTATTAATATCTAAATAGTTTTATATGATAATTTCAGTTATTATTGTAATTTTTAATTGTATAAACTAAATATTTATCTTAAACAATTTAAAAGATAAATCATAATAAAGAATTACAAAATATAACTTTAACGTATACAACTCAGTATATTTGAGACAATCTCTTTTCTACCAAACTTTGAATTAAATATATTTTTTTAGTAAGAGAAACATATTTTATAAAGTTGAATACAAGCCTCAGACCCACACTCCTCTATCCTTTAAATTTTATATTTTTAGTATACATAATATTTTAATTTTAAATTAATATACATGATATTTTAAAATCAAAGTAATTATTTTTATTTGATTTGTTTTAATAAAAATAATCATATCACTTTTTATTTTAAAAATATTATATTTTTAATATTAATTTTATGAAATTTTTGTATTTATATAATTTCAAATTACACAACTAATATTTGAATTTTAAATTATTTTATAATATTTGATTTACAATAATTTAAAAATTATGGTATAAAATTTAAAGACACTAGATTCCAAATGGCTTTTATGTGGAGAGGTAGGTTGTTTTGGAGGATGTTTTCAATATACCTCCAACCTAGCTAATATGATTTGGTCTTATTGGTTTAAAAGGAGAAATAATCACTTAGATAGTTTCATTAAGGTTTAAACTCAAACTTAACGTTGGGAATCTGATTAGATTGAGTTTAAACCCTAATAAAATATTCACCTAAACAACTATTCTTTTAAAATAATGTAAAAGTTTTGATAAATAGTCTGATCTCTTAATTTTCAGAGATTAAATAAACTATTTAGTAAATAGTGTAGAAACCTATATCTTATGGAGTCTTTTTTATTTTAAATAATATTTATAAGTATTTTAATTATTTTATTTTGTAATATTTATTAAATTATTTCTTGATTTTACATATAATAAGATTTAACAATATAACAAAAAAATCTTAACAGACATAACCTTGTATATTGCCTATCTGGAGATGGGACAAATGGTATAGATAACCATCCTAGGTTCTTCTTTCTGTAAATTAAGAAAATAACAATGATAAATGTGTTATAAAAAATAAAAAGAGTCTATGAGATATTAGGGTTCTAAAATATCTACTAAGTAATTTATTTAATCTTTGCAACAGTTCTAGAAGATATTTTTGAGTATAGTTATTGATATTTAGCTGGTGAGTTTAAAAAAGTGTAAAAACCACGCGCCAATCACATAAACCTTAACAAAACCTATCAACCAACCCATTTTCTATAATGAAACAAATCCAAATTAAATATAAAAAAATATAATTATAAATATTTAATCTATCTAAAATTTAATATACACAATTATTAAGTTAATAGTCAAACATTCCACAGGAGAAATTTACTTTAAATCCCCCCAAGTGTTATACAGTGAAATCATGAGAGTTGGTTACAATAATTTTAAAATTGAGAAAAATTAAATAAATTATTATGAAATGAAGAGATAAAAAATAAGAAAATATATGAAGATATTTTTTTTTCTGTTTTTCTATTGAGAGTAAAAAAAAAATTGATATATAAGTAATGATCCATTATAGATATAGATATAGCTAAAAAAAGTTATTAGAATTTAATTCTATTATAAAAAAATAAAATAAATAAAATTGATGATAATTTAATTTTGTTATAAAAGAGAAAATCACATTAATTTTCTTATAAAAGTCTTATATTCATATTTTTTGAAATAAATGTTTTAAATTAATGTTATTTAAATCCACCACCTATTATAATTATAGTTTTAATTTTTTATAAACATTATTATGAATATATCCCTAGCAAAACCAGCACAAGAGTAAGGATATTTAAATTCAGATATTTATTTGATGATGTTTTATTAATACTGATAAGAGGAATTACCGAGACAGAGTTTGGTTGACAGTGATTCGTAACAGAGTTTCGTTATATATATATATATATATATATATATATATATATATATATATATA
>Ga0099824_1008118_pt1 | contig 13547 bp, 7 predicted proteins | sample SiratrowhiteBW_FD_76837 | JGI IMG/M metagenome (GOLD analysis project Ga0099824, IMG submission 76837) | Root nodule microbial communities of legume samples collected from California, USA - Siratro white BW | ecosystem: Host-associated > Plants > Roots > Nodule | place: USA: California... | reverse complement strand
TTATTTTTCTATCATTCAATTTCTCTAAAATACCAAGTACGGTAATGTCCTGACCATTGAACAAATTTGTTACCAAACCTACGTTATTATCATCAAAACTAACCTCTTCACCAGTTATCCCCATGCCTAAACCCATATAGACATCTAAACCAGACAGCGGAACTAGAAACTCCCTTATTCTAAAACTTTGCTCATTAGGAGACCAACGATTCACCAACTCCCTCAACAAAGGACACGAAATGTTAATTGGTTCTGCCATGCGAACAAGCCATTTAAATGGAGTTTTCTCCAACTTTACCCTTTGGAAATCATGCATCTTTTTGTTCACCTCAACTATTACATCACTGTCCACTTTGTGGAAAACTCTAATCTGCGATAAAGGGTAAAACAAAAGTAATTATGTCAACTACTAATATTTTTTAATAAAAAAACTATAATTAAGAAATAACACACTTACCTTTAATTCGTTGACATCAATGTTGGACCGTCTGGCATCAGACCTTCTACCAGCCATAACTTGGTTCCAACGAACCTGTTAATTAAAACAACAAACTTAATTAAACTTATTTGTTCAATAACATGTGTGTACAAAAGTTCATGTATATAATCATTGACACATTCTTTTACATTTAACAAAACAACCAATACCATTAACACCGTTGACAGTTCAGAACTGTTTAACCCTCTATACTTAAGTGTCTAACTATGTGCAACTTTCTGACCACAAATCACAGGGGTAGCAATTATGTGCCAAACTCACCTTCATACTTGAAATACTACCGGTTTTCCACATACAGTCTTGAATCCACTGTACTTAGTGACCGCCCATCACAACAATGTATACGTAAATAACACAATACAAACACAACTGCAAATTAACAACTCACACTACACGAAGACAAACAAAAATCTGTGGTGGAGGGCGACAGCGACGAGAAGTTGTGTGAGGGAAAACCAAAAAAGGGAACCTGTGGGTGGCTGCAGCGCTCAACGGAGGAAGGCCGTTGGGAGGGGTGAATGGCGACAACGACGAGAAGCTGTGTGAGGGAAAACCAAAGAAGGGAAGGGAACCTGTGGGTGGATGCGGCGCTCAACGGAGGAAGGTCGTTGGGAGGGGTGGAGGGCGACGACGACGATAAGTTGTGTGAGGGAAACTCAAACCCTGTGGGTGGCTGCAGCGTACTAAATGAGATGAAACTCAAACCTTAAATTTTACCCCAATGGCACGCTAGACCAAATTTGCCACGCAAGAACTAATTGGCCACGTCACTACCACGTAGAGTTGTAAGATGATTGTAATACCACGTAAGGTTGTTAACGTATAAGCATTCATTGTCATATTATAGATTTCATTTTTTTAAAAGTGACATTTTCACTACTAATTTACTATTATGTTTGGCAAATAGTAGAGAAAGATAAAGAGATTTTAATGGATGAGAAAAAAAAATTGGTTCAATTACTATAAATTTTAAAATATAATCTACTCACATATATTACAATTTTGGATTTAAAAGATAAATGGAAATTTTTTATCAGTGCAATACATTAAATAATCTCCTCTCCCTTCCAACTATTCCTATTAGTTTGAAAGAAACTTTCATTTCCTCTTTTAATTATCTTTCTCTTCTAAAAATTGAATTAAAAAAAAGGATTTAAAAAAAACCAAATTATGTTAAATATAAATTAAATTATTACAATCATTTTTACTATTATGACTGCGTTATATATCTTCACATCCATATTATTTGCAGTTTATTTTATTTTAAACTCTAATAAATTATATTGTTTAAAAAATATTATTGATACAGTCATAATATTATCTTTATATCACTTTAGTTCATTAGTAGAACATAATAAATAAATATAGTTTATATATTTAAATAATTATATAAAAATATGCGTCCCTCGTTTAGTTACTTAAATATTTCGATGAATTTATTATCGTTAGGATACCCATCAACAAATCTTATTACGTATATATTTTTTTTATTAAATATACCAATATTATTATATAATAGATTCTTTTTAAATAGAAGTACAGTACCTGTAATAATAGAAATAGAAACAGTAAAAGAATATTAAAAAAAAAATGTGATAGATTGAAAGTGGACATCGTACGATTGTTTCCCTAGAGAATGACGTCCACCATAGAGAGATTCTTTTCTGCGTGCGTCTCAAATCTAGCGATTAATCTGGCCGTTGGATCAGAATCCCTCCTCCTCCCCACCCCAACACCCCCAAACAACTAGTCAATTATTTCAGGGCCCTTTCAACTTCACCCATGTTTTTTAAGTTTTAAGCATGGAGAAATAATGAATTAGTTATGAATTTTACAATAAAATAAATTATTTATTAATATATTTGGAATTTTTACTTAAACAAAAGTATTTTTGAAATTTATTTTCACTCTATTAATTAATCACATGTTTATCTTAATTTTATATGAAAATTATTAGGGTTAATTGTAGTTAATTTTATTTCAAAATGAACCTAAAAAATTTAGGCAAAATCAGAAATCACTAAGTATCTAATTAAAATAAATTAAGAAAATATATAATAAAATGTCTAATACATAATATAGAAAAAAAAATTTAAGTTTTTTACGAAACTAATTGATATCTAATTAAGTTAAAGACTAATTTAGAATATAATAATATAAGTGATTAAAATTGGGTAGTTTATATTAGATATCAATTATCTTGACATAATTGGTCACTAAATCTAATTATTACTTTTATTTTGTAATTATTTAGTAACCAAAACCTAATTCGGTAATTGTCTTGGTCATAATTAATAACTATTTTATTTGGTAAGTAAAAATTAGTTTCTAAATAATTTTTTCTTATAGTGTTTATTTAGATTTCTTTAATAATATATTAGACTTTTTTTAATGATGAAACACAATCTTATTTTAATTTTATGTTTTTAATATTAATTTAATTCTAAGTTATTTTAAAATAATATAAATATTTAGTTAAAATGTAATAAGTTCTATTGATTTTTCAAAATATAATAAAAATATTTGGATAAAAATTTAACAATATTTTTTTTTTCTGGATTCTATTTGATTAATATTTGTCCTCTCATTTACAATTATTCCCTATTCCTATAAAATATGCATCAAATTACTGAACTAGCAAATAAGAATGCAAATTGTCTAGAATCTAATGTGTATTTCAATTGCATATGCATTGTGGGTGGCAATGTTTAAAATATGAAAAATGGATAATTTTAGCCTTATTGTAACATTATTTGTTAAAATGATTTAACATACCAGTAAAAATTACGGAAATGAAAAAGTCTTCAGTATACAATAGACAAAAAAAACGTCAGAAAGATATAAAGTAATAACATCTATTTTAACATTAAACAGGTATACGAAAACCCTGGTTTTATGGCTCTAAGGTATGAACTTGTAAGATTCTCATGAACCCACATAAAACTTCTGTCAGAATTCAGAAGCCAGAAGTTCCAATGCATGTTGGACCAAGTTTTACCATTATTGGTTCTTGTTCAGTTTTTGTTTCTTTTTTCATAAAAGAAATTATAATTTAACTTTATTTCATATTCATGTTGTATACATTTTGGTTGATTGGTTTATGTTGTTTTTCTAAATTTAACTTTTTTCTAAATTTCATATCATTTTAATTTAAGTATTACTAGACATGATTTTAAGTTTGACAATATTTGAATTATTTGGATAAATTTATTGTAATTGTTGATAATATTTGAGTGGCTTGGATAATTGTTAACAAATGTACATTCATCAATATTTTCTGTAGATATATCTGACAATAAATACCAAAACATTTACTTTGATAAATAATTTTCTACAATGTTTTCCAAATAGCAATAATTACAGATTGAACAATAGAAACCCGTTGACAATTTTTACTAACACAATTTTTATTATCATAGAGTGCAGATGAATTGGCTATAGACAATAATTACACTGCTTCCATCAAGCGATTAGAATTGTATTCATATACTCATCATCAATGCAATTCTATATGACATTCTTTTGTAAACACGTTTATCCAGTATTTCAATGTGCATGTTAGACAAATATCAAAAGTCTTTTAGTAAATAAAATATTTCATATTATTTTTAATATATTTTTATGTCATGCATTTAATTCAAAAACTTTATTTACAATTATCAATATATTTATATATATTGATACAGTTACATATATGTAGGCATGTAGTGTGAATTTTACTCTTAACATTACAAGTCAAACGTATTATTCTTAAGGGTCTGTTTGAATGCAACCATGGAAAGTGATGAAGTGGGAAAATGAGGTGAAAGTCCAATAAACGAGAAAAATAAACATAAAAATCGAGAAACTTTCTTCGCATACAGTGAAGAAAATTTACTTTATTATATATAATAATTAATTTAATAAATTATAATTAAATAAAATATAGAAAATATTTATTTTTTATTTTAAAAATAATTAATAATTAAATTTATAATAAATAAATTCAATAAAATTATAAAATAATAATAATTAAAATAAAATAATTAAAAAAATAAATTATTAATAATTTTAATATTAAAAATTAATAATAATAATAAAATCAAAAATAATAATTATAGTAAAAAAATAATAAAATTGTAAATTGATAATAAAAAAAATAATAATAAAATTATAATTATAATAAAATTAAAATAAATTAATTTTAATTATAATTTCATCTATTAAAAATTATTTTATCAATTACATCTATTACATCAGTCACAATCTTTTATAAGTTTTTCTTTTTTTTTTCTCACTATCCATCCCCTCATCTAAACAACTTAACTTCTTACACATTTTCTTCTCAAATCCACTCAAATCTCCTCTCTGAAATCTACTCCTTCATCCAAACAAAGCACATAAAAGAATTAATCAATTGGTATAGTCTATCATAGGATAACAAGAGTAGTTGCTCCATTTGATAACATTAAGTGCGTGTTTGGATTAAAAAGTGGATTTGAGGGAGTAAATTTGAATTGATTTGAGATGAAAGTGTATGAAAAGTTGGATTATTTGGATTAAGTGAAAAATGGTAAGATTTGAGAAGAAAGTTTCTGAAAGTTTGTGAATTATGTGATAGATATAATAAATATTTTAATATTTTTAATATATAGTATTTCAAAATAAAAGTCTATTTTTATAATTAAAAATAAAATATAATTTATTTATTTATTTAATATAATTAATAATATTTAAACAAAAATTGTAAAAGAATTAAATTACGTAATTATTTTTTAAATAAAATTTATTTATTATAAAATATATTAATTTATAGATTAAAACTAATTAATGTTTTAAAATGTAAAACTAAAATCTTTTCAAACACTTTTAATAAATATATTAATTTATAGATTAAAACTGATTAATGTTTTAAAATGTAAAACTAAAATCTTTTAAAATAATTTTAATTTTAAATTTAAATATTTATACTTATATTTATTGAATTATAATTATTTTTTATATTATTATCATATAATATTATTATTATTTATTGTGATTATTGTATATCTTTATTATATATATTTGTTTTTATTTAGTAATATTCTATGAGATATGATGGGTTATATTAGGTAGGTATTGATTGTATTAGCGGATCTTGAACGGATCTGTAGGAGAAAATTTAGGGAAACATTAGTGTATATATTTTAATCTTCTGAGAAATAAAGTTGTGGAGTATTAGAACTATCTCACCTTACGGCATGACCACTCTTAACAATCCTGGTCTCTTGATTATGCAGGTACAATTGAAAGGCGAAAATTATGATGAATGGGCTCGTTCGGTAAGAACGGCTTTGAGGACGAGGAAGAAATTTAGCTTTATTGATGGGTCAATGAAGAAGCAGATGGATGACTCAACGAATCTTGAAGATTGGTGAACCATTAATTCCTTATTGGTGTCTTGGATTCGAAACACCATTGAATCATCTCTCCACTCAACGATCTCATATGTCAAGATCGCACAGGACTTATGAAATGATATTCACAACCGATTTCATTGGTCAATGGACCAAGAATTCAGCAAATCAAATCAAATCTTGCTGAGTGCAGACAAAAAGGAATGAGCATTGTCAATTACTACAGAAAGCTTAAATAGTTGCGGGATGCATTGGCGAATTATGATCAGCCGCCAACTTGTAAATGCAGAGGATGCACATGTGATCTTGGATCGATTCTTAACAAGAAACGAGAAGAGGAAAGAATACATGCCTTTCTTATGGGGTTAGATGGCACAGTATATGACACTATTCGTTCAAATGTTTTGGCACACGATCCATTGTCGAATCTGAACAAAGTTTACTCGATTCTAATTCAAGAAGAATAAGTACATACCATGACACATGGGAAAGAAGACAGAGGAGAGGTAATGGAGTGATTTAAAGCATCTGATGCTTTTAAACTAATACACTGTGATTTATGGGGCCCCTATAAAAATGTCTCTTCATGTGGAGCATCCTATTTTTTAACTATTGTTGATGATTACTCTAGAACTATGTGGATTTATTTGCTGATTGATAAGAAAGAGGTGTCAAGTACTTTGAAAATGTTTTTCTCCATGGTGGAACGTCATTTTAATAAACAAGTGAAAAATATAAGGACTGACAACGAAACATAATTTGCTTGCATGAAAAATTATTTTCTTGAAAATAGAATAATTTTTCAAACATCTTATATGGGGACACCACAACAAAATGGACGTGTTGAACATAAGCATCAATATATATTAAATGTAGCTCAAGCTTTGAGATTTCAGGGATGTTCACCTATTGATTTTTGGAGAGAATGTATTCTCACGGCTGGTTACTTGATAAATAGAACCCCTTCCTCAGTTTTGAATGGAAAGACTACTTATAGAATGATTTATAGTTGTGACCCTACCTATGATCATCTACGAGTTTTTAGATTATTATGTTATGCTCATAAACAAGGAAGGTTAGGCGATAAATTTAATTCCTGAACTAAGAGATGTATTTTTGTTGGATGGGAAAAAGGGATGGCGTTTGTATGATATAGAAACCAATGAATTTTTTGTCTCATGAGATGTCAAGTTCTCATAAACAAATTTTCTTTTTGCTTATGGTCACAAACAAAAATACCATCAGTTTTGTTGCATGATTATGTCACTCATACAATACGGCTGACACCTAAACCGCAACATTCCTTAGAATCCAGTTTTTTATGATCGAACCAAGCACATTGAAGTAGATTGTAATTTTGTTTGTGATGCCTTTATTCTCGAGTATATTCATCCCGGTCTTGTTCCCACCAATGAGCAACTTGCAGATATTTTTACCAAAGCATTAGGAAAACAACAATATTTTTTTTTTACTTCGCAAGTTGGGCATATTGTAATTATTGTATATTTTTATTATATATCTGTTTTTATTTAGTAATATGCTATGAGATATGATGGGTTATATTAAGTAGGTATTGATTGTATTAGCGGATCTTAAATGAATTTGAATGGATCTGTAGGAGAAAGTTTAGGGAAACATTGATATATATATTTTAATCTTTTGAGAAATAAAGTTGTGGGGTATTTTGTCATTATTATATAATGTTTTATTAAAAAATTATATAATATTTAATATTTTGACTTTTAAATATTATTTATCATTATATTATATAAATTAATATATATATATATATTAATATATTATAATAATTAATTATAAAAAATTAATTTTGTAATTTTATAATTTTTTATTATTATAGTTATTATTTATAATATTATTTTTAGCTTTAAAATGTTTTTAATTATTTTATTTTTATAATTATTTTAACTTTATTTATTATTTTATAAATTAGAAAAGGAAGTTTTGTTGCAAATCTTCAATCGTGAGCGAAGAAATTTTTTAAAGAATTTCTTTTTTGTTTTTCGTGAAATTCGTTTTCGTTTTTTCCACTTTCCTCGTTTTTCTTTCATAAAAAGTTTTCATAATTGGAAACAAACGCAACTTAAGAGTAGTGAGCCTTATCTCTTAAAACGCAACTTAAGAGTAGTGAGCCTTATCTCTTAAATGTTAAGTATTATTTGGAGTATCCACATTCTATGATCAAGAAATGTGGTATGACTTATAACAGGAAAATTGTCCAACACATAAAGAAGTCATGCATGTGTATTTGTTAATATCTCTATCAGTTTTACGAATAAGAAAAAAGATAAAGGAAGTAAAAACAAATATCATATAAAAGAATTAGATAATCCAAAGGTCATTAATATATAGTTAGGTGCACTTTATTATTTATATGTTAAAATTTTAAATTATTCTCATAAGAACTAGTTAAGATAAATCAGTTTCTTCAATATATACAGTCTATTTTATTTTGTTTAAATATTACTTATTTAAATCTCCAAATTCAAACATCTAGCTGTACATAATTTAAACTCATACTATTCAAAAATAATTTTACATCAGACCTAAGATAAGACTGATGATACTTTATTGGGGTAAAAATAATTATACTATAAATAAAGTAATGAGATTAGTGACACCTTATTAGCAAAGATAATTATAAATCTAGCAAATATATACATAAAATGATAAATGTCTCGTTCTCTTACATAAATATTTGAACATTAGAATTTTATCACTATCACTCATTGTCAGTTTCTTTTGTTTCTTAGATTGTTTTTCTTCTCTTTTGTTCATATTGAGTGTGGATATTTATCTAATTGTAGCACTCTTATTTATAACAACAAATTTTTCATGATTACATTCCTTTTATTTGATTGACTTTGCAATTTGGTTTCAAACAAGTTGAAAGTTTTGATGATTAATTAATAAGAAATAACAAAAGGATAAACTCTCTAAAGAATAAAATTCATTTATAATAACTTTTAAGGTATATATTTATTAGCTAATTGGTCTCAAAGTGCAGTTGTAAATGGAAGTGGAAGAGGCACTGAAAGATGTTATGGCTAGACCAAATACACATTCCAACTTTATTTTTTTACCTCACTGTCATGCTAGAACAATTATATTTTGCCACACATGAGCTAAGTAAAAAACAACTGACTACATAAGCGTCACATGAGATTGTAACCTGGGTATAATGCTACATCAGATTGTCAATGTATCATTACTCAAAATATAAATTGGATGAGGTATCATCCGATTGTCATTTACAAAACAAAATGAGAACTGGATGAAAACTTTCATCCCGTTTGAAAACGACTCCAACTCTATCATATTAATTTTTTATACACTTCTATAATGACATCTTATATGCATACAAGAGGATAAGCCATACTAGAGGACCTTATTTTAACCAATAGATTTCAATGTCCAACCACCATTATACTTTGATATTGAAAGAGATCGTCCTCTCCTGCCATAGCCGCGTCCAACACCATCTGTGGCTAGTGAAAAGAACACTGTATTTTGAATTCCTCAAAACCACATTGTAGACGAGAATTTTTGGAAAAAAATAAAAACAACAGTATTATCCAAAGAACTAAATCTCTATCTTCGAAAACTTTACTCGAGAATTTTATGCGTTGTGATCAAGAGATGAGAAAAAATGAATATGGGTTTGACCAAGCTCAAAGTAGAAGTTACATCCCCGATTCGGGCAACAGAGATAATTCCATACCTTTGGGCAGAACTACCTCAATACCTCCCCCTTATGTTCACAGTGTCAGAATAAAGCACTAGTATTTGGAAAGCCTCCAAAACAGTTTTCTTACAAAGAGCTAGAGGAAGCTACTGATATGTTCTCATATGTGACCTTTTTGGCTGAAGGTGAATTCGGTGTGGTCCACAAGGGAATATTCAAAGATGGTCAGGTTGTTGCGGTGAAACAATTAAAGTTTGGGATTCTCAAGCAGATCTTGATTTCTGCAAGGAAGTTCGGGTTTTGAGTTGTGAACAACACAGAAATGTTGTGTTGTTGATAGGATTTTGTACAGAGAGCAATTTGAGGATTTTGTGTTGTTAGAAGAAAATATATTAATTTTGAACACAAATATTCCATTTCTTTAAAATTAGTTTACTTCTATATTTTTGCCATTACATCACCTATTTTCTCCATGTGTACTCCCTTGATGGGTTGCATTACATCTATATCTATATACCCTGAAAGAAAAGGGAAAGAATGAATCTAGGCACATCCTCTTTCTGGTTTGTCATCCTGTCAACGAAGTTTAATAGTAGATGAAAGTGTAGCACTATATTTGATCTTTGTGACTTATTTTTGCATAGAGTTCGTGTTTGATTCCTCGTTGCCCGATATCTTCTTGGTCATCAAAATGTAAATCGAATGATGATATTATCCTGTTTGGCATTTTGTTTTACAAATATAATCAAATAATTAAAAATCGTTTTGATTATTTTCATATAAATATTTTGTAAATTAAATTTTTTTTTTATGAAAGTAGGAAGAGTGTATAAAGGGGAGGAAGAAGTTGTCATTTCCAAAACACATTTCTTAAGAAACATTTTAGTAAATATATATATATATATATATATATATATATATATATATATATATATATATATATATATCGAAAGTTTGTTCTAAAAACTCGTTTTGAAATGTAGGTTATGTTTTTCATTTTTTTTTAAATTCTTTCTGAAAAATATAAATTTCAAAAAATATGTTTCGGACAAAATTTCGGAATAAATAATCTAAAAATTATTTTTACGAAGAGTTTTTCCAGTAAATTTTCTTTCAATTTTAAGACAAAAAAAAAGGATAAATGGTCCAGACGTAAAAAACGATGGTAATTAATTTAGCTGATTCTAAATGTAGTATCAATCAATATTTTGCAATGAATTTGACAATATGTTAAATGTTTTAATTTACTTTTGCATAATTTTCAAATAATATTTTAATTTAACAAATAATAAAATAATCTGATACGTTATAAAACCTTATAATATGATTAGCCTGTTAAATTCACTCGTAATTAATCGACAATCAATATTAACATGTAACTTTTATACATAACCAAAAAATATCTAAAACATAATTATATATTACCATGTTCAAAACTTGCATTGTGATTTTTTCTTATCGGCACTGAATTGTGATATATGTTAGAATAACGATTTTTTTTATTAAGTAAACAAAAAAACATATAAATATACTAAGTTGACTTGGTTTCATTTAACTTCTCAGCACTAAATTTTAAGGATTCGAAAAATTTTTGTAAATCTAAAATCCTAAAACTTAATCATAGAAAAATTGATTTTAGTTTCTGAAATTTAATGTTAACGATCTAAAATAATACATTTTTAAAAAATTAAGGGGAAAAAATAAAATTTGAGGTAGTAAAACTAAAATCATTATAATTTTTAGAGAATGAAAACATTATTAAATAAAAAAATACCAAATTACTCTCTAATTAAATTTTAATATCTTAGAAAAAAAAACATATATAAAAAGTAAATAACCCGCGATATAACGGTCCAAACCCTAAGTGGAAACAGAATTTCTGATATCTGCTGTATAAAAAACCTCACTCACACCAAAAGTAGCCGTTAGAACACAAGAGCGTCTCTTTCTCTTTCTCTTTCTCTTTCTCTGTGCACATAGAAATTTCATTAATTTTCTCTTCACCGTTTCCAATCCAATTCAATTCAATCAAATTCATTTTCTTCTCTCTCTCTCTGATTCTCAGAATCCATTTGGATTGCAAATGGAAGTAGGTAGCAACAACAGTAATCGATCAGCCACCACCACTCCTTCGAAGGAAAAAGACTCAGAAAACTCAGAGAATTTGAATCCTAATGTGCCTCAGAGAAGCCTTTCTTCAAATTACCCTGCTCTTTGAAACCTTCCAAGCCAAACAACAGCAACCCAGTTGTGCAATCGCCGCAGAAGAGGATCAGGCAGAGGAAGTTCTTTATGGCCAAGAAAAATAATCAAAAGGGTTCTCGAAACGATGTCATTTCATGCAAATGCAAGGACAACGGTGACGCCAAGTATGTTTAGAGTTTTTCCTCAAAGAGAGGAAGGGCTATGATGAGGAAGAAGAAGACGAAGAGGCAAAAGATGAGGAGGGTTATGATTTTGAAACCGAGGGAACACAAAGTGAGACTGTGGAAGATGAAGAAAAAGAAGGAGGTTCCACGGTGAAACGAAGGAGGGAGAGGGACAGGCTGTCGGAAGAGGCAAGGAACAGTGTCCCTGAAAATGGGCTTGGGAAGGTTATGCATTTGGTTAAGGCCTTTGAGAGGCTTCTCACTATACCAAAAACTTCAATGGAAAAAGATCACACTGACGATCAGGATCTTGGAGAGAAAGGGGATAAGAAGAGGCTGATGAAATGGGCATTGCGAGGGTTGCAATTTGAACAACATTGCAATTTGAACAACAACAAGAGGCACTTCAAGCTACTTCTGCTTCCGGTTCTTGATCTTGGGATAGTACAAATGCAAGGTTTGACTCTAGGTTCAATTTTATTAGATCAAGCGAAAAACTGTTGAAATAATAAGACGGATAGAAAGACTCATAAATCTAATTATATTAACAAATGCTAAAGAATTGGTAATTATAATAATAAATTGTTGGTGTTGGTTTTTCTTCAACACTCCCCCTCAACATTAGCTTCCGCTTTGTTTGTCATGCCAAGCTGATGATAGAAACATTCAAATAATAAGACAGAGAGAAAAACTCATAAATGTTGGAATGAGAGTGATGTTTATTATTGTCTTTATATAGGTTAATAACTCAAAGGTATGCTACTCACTTTCTTCACTTATTTCTTCTAAAATAAATCTACATACATTAACAAATGCTAAAGAATTGGTAATTATAATAATAAATTGTTGTTGTTGGTTTTTCTTCAACAAAATCCAAAGAAACCTCATTTGGAAGCAGTGCGTCGAATTTTGAGATATGTGAATAATACGCTTGGCCATGGTATTATGTACAAGAGAGGTGGAAATGTAAACTAGTTGACTATTGTGATGCTGAGTATGCAAGGTGACCATGATACTCGACGCTCAACTACTGGATATATTTTCATGCTTGGGTCACGAGTAATTTCTTGGTGTAGCAAAAGACAACCAACCGTGTCTTTGTCAACCACCACAGTGGAGTATCGAGTAGTAGCGATGGCAGCTCAAGAGGCTTATGCAACTGTTAGAAGACTTGCATCAACCAGTAAAGTATCCATTTCCTCTGTATTGCGATAATTTGTCTGCAATACATTTGGCAGAGAATCCAGTTTTTCATGCAAGAACTAAGCATGTGGAGGTACATTACCACTTTATCCGAGAGAAAGTCTTGAAAGAGGAAATTGAGTAGAAACATGTTAGAACAGAAAATCAAGCTGCAGATTTGCTTACAAAGAGCTTGAGCGGTAGCAAGTTCGAAAGTTTCTATCATCAGCTTGGCATGACAAACAAAGTTTTCAACAGATTTTGAATGTATTATGTTGAAGAAAAACCAACACCAGCAATTTATTATTATAATTACCAATTCTTTAGCATTTGTTAATGTACGTAGATTTATTTTAGGAGAAATAAGTGGAGAAAGTGAGTGACATACCTTTGAGTTATTAACCTATATAAAGGCAATA
>Ga0099824_1008112_pt1 | contig 13554 bp, 8 predicted proteins | sample SiratrowhiteBW_FD_76837 | JGI IMG/M metagenome (GOLD analysis project Ga0099824, IMG submission 76837) | Root nodule microbial communities of legume samples collected from California, USA - Siratro white BW | ecosystem: Host-associated > Plants > Roots > Nodule | place: USA: California... | reverse complement strand
AATTTATATTTAATATAAAAATAATTATATAGAGATATATATTGAAAAAATTTTAATTTTACACATATCTCTTTTATATAAAATATAAATATATATATATATATATATATATATATATATATATATATATAGTTATATAAACATCAAATAACAATTAGATAATGATTAAATAGCTATAAAAGAAGCAAAAATGAAAAAAAAAATAGTATACGTTTTTTAGGTTTTTAACTAAATTAAAAGTGTTTTTATAATTTTAAATGAGAATAAATATGTGAATAGGATGGATATTGGGACATGTAATACCTCTTCCTGTCTTTATATCCGTATTCAGTCTATGTTGGATTTTTCGTTAAAATTGGAACAGGTCTGGACAAATGGATGAGTTTATTTGTCTTATCTAATAATGAAAAAGAATAAAAAATGAATTAATGGATTTTTTTTTTATCTAAATGTGTTTTGTTTTTGCATTTTTTAAATACCCAACTTTTTTCTGCCGTTATTTACATTATTATTTGTCTAGATTTCTCATGTGTTCCAAAGGATGAAATAAGGCTAGAGTTAGGATATTTAGAGAATATACAGGAATACAAAAAAGAAAAATGATAGTTTTTAAAGTTAAGGTCAAAACTCAAACAATTGACAATTTTACAAAGATGAAAAAAACATCAATACCCCAAACAAAATTTATAAAATATAATAAAAAGGCATTTTCTGGTAATGAGTGTTTTCAAATGGATTCTCAATATCGTACATGAGCTTTTTATGTTAAGTAAGAAGTGATGTCTTGGAAAGATGATATGATACTTTCAAAAATGGAAAAGTGGTTGCAGATTCCCCTGGTCCAAACATGCATCAATTTAGTGACCTGGTCGTTAATTTTAAATATGTACTATAAAATGATTAAAAAGATTCATGACTGTAAATTTGATGATTTTTTTTTTTAAATTGAGGGGTTAGTGTTTCAAATATAAGAAGATTGAGAACTTTTTATATCAAGAAAAATATGTATCTTAATGGGTAAATTAAAAGATTTTAAAGCATTTGGTTCATATTTTGAGAGGGGAAAAATGAGGATTTGAGACTTAAAAGTTTGAGATGTAGAAAAAATAATAAAAAGGAATCTCGGTTGTTACAATTTTAAAAATTGAAAAATGAAGTTCAAGGAGAAAAATTATATGGAAAAAACTAATAGTTCGTGTAAAAAATAGCATAGCAAAACAAAAATAAAATATAATTAAGCCTGTGATTAAGGAAGTGTATGCAATTAAGGTGTGTTTATTTTGTAAGAATAATAAAAAGTGAGTGTTTATATAAAGATGCATATTCGCAGAATACTTAAGATGAGGAACATTCTCATTTAATGGATGTAAGGATGAACACTTGGCCACATTTTTTGAATGCCACTTTTTAAAGTTTTCACATATATCTGAAATAGGTCTAAAATGTTTGCAATTTTTGTTTTAATCAATATATTTTCTAATTTAAAATTATGTGTGAATTTCTAAATATAGATATTTAGTGTAGTCTTGAATAGCTTCAGTTAAGGTTCTGTTTTGATCTATTTCTCAATAAACTTTACAAAAGAAGAAAATAAAAAAGAAAAGAAAATTAAATTGACCTTTTCAATAAATTATAATTAACTCTATCTGCGTCAAATTAAAAATATAATTGTCTCATTTAACTTTTTCTCAAAAGTAAAAATATATAAATTGATTTTAACTCAGAAAAACTTGATCTTTTTTCTTCTTTATAAATGTAAATTGAGAATTCTAAATACTTTATAATTAGCTGCTATTTACATTGCTATCTTTTCTCCTTCAGTTTATTTCACTTTTGTGAGTCACAAAATATATTTTGATAGTTACCTTTTAATATAGAAGTGGTAGATTGATTTCTAAAATGCTTTTCATGTAATATCTTTCTAAAGAATTATTAATAAATTGATTTAGGGTTTAGGAAAATACTTTGACAAAATCATTGCTTTAATGGGAAACAAAAACCATCATTGAGAAATACTTTGGTAAAATATTCATCAGCTATTATTAAAAGGTTTATTCATATTCAAATGAACTGGAGAATGATCCATATTCATCTCTTTCTCAAAGGGAGTATACATCATAAAATAAGAGAGGATAAGGTGAAGAGGGGAACAATTTACTCTAAACTATAACTATATGTAACTATGGAAAAGGGACTAAAATTGAAGTTGCTTCTAGATATCGTTGATGAAGGACTAGCCAGTTTCCAACTACAATGCTCTCTACAGGCTTACTAAGAAAGATGGACAATGAGATTATGTCATGTTTCTCGAGGGCCATCAAATGACTGTGTCTTTCTCAAATTCCAATGGAGGCCTTCATGAATGCTGCGCAAGAAGTCATTAGTAGAATCATCCAAACAAGCCGTAGGAACAGGCCAGGGAGCCATGCTGCACACCAGTGCATCTCCAGGTGCTAACTGTTTCCTGTCTTTCCCATCAAATGATGCCCATGCAGGGCTTCTGCTGTTGAATGGTACTTGCACCCTCAAAGTCACATGCTCTGGAAATATCAATGGCCTAAACGATAGAGAGTGTGGGCATATTGGGGTGAATAAAATACCTGGAACCTGCACATTCAAGACTCAGTTTCAGATGGAAGTAGAGACTGATTATATTTATATTAATCAATTAGCTTCATGATCATGTCACTGGCACAGTAAGGTTAATGTGAATGTAACTTCAAATAAAGCAGATTTCTGTTGCAGTTGAACAAATATAGCAGACTTCATTCTGAGACACTGAAGATATTTTTTTAATGAACTGACAATTAATAGATGTTATTCGACTGCAATCAGGACACAAAGGAATTCTCTACATTCAAATTAATCCATTATTTCGGAGCAATACTATTCTCTAGTTTTGACTTGTGTTATACACTTAATTCAGAAAAGTAGAAAATCAAGCTAACAGAGCTTTTGCTTATATTCGAATTCTATTTTATTCTCCCAATTTTGAAATTTATATTTTTCACACCATGGGAAGAGTCAAATGGAAGGTAGTACAAGTAAAACTCAGTGTTCCTTTATCCACACAATTGTTTCTGCCAAATTGCTTATCTTTCCTTCAGTTAACAATTCTAGAAATCTTCGGGAGACTAACAACCTTCAGTAATTTCCCCTGAAACAAGTGGCATACTTGCACTACATAATTCCCTCCCAAAAATGAAATTCCTTGCACTGCACTGAGCTCCCCTAAGAACTTGATCTAATCAAAGCTGCTATTGTAAAATTCATTTCACAGTAAAGTCCCACTAAAATCACAATGATATATTTTCTTGGAGAATCACAATATCCATGTATTACAAGGAAGCAAAAAAAATCTATAACTTCAACCTTAATATCGTTTTTCGTAAATACTTACATTCATTATCTATTTTAAGACCGAGAAAAAACTTTAATATAAGAGAAGGATTGACCAAAATTTCCATTGTAAAATATTATCTTTATTAATCGAGATAAAACACTATATCAGAGAAAAAAAATTAAACTCTGCAGTCAAGGCATACGAATAAGAAACTATTCATCAAAGTACCTGTGGATGGACCATTGATCCTCCAGCTGCTAAAGAATAAGCTGTACTGCCAGATGTAGTGGATAAGATTAATCCATCCCCTTGCACACACGTGACAAAGGAGTTGTCACAGTAACATTCCAAATTTGTGAGGAAAGAAGATATTCCACGATCAATTGTAACCTCATTTAGAACAAGTATAGGTTCTTCAGTTTCATATTCATTTTTAGCTGCTTCTCGTATAACATGACATTGTAAACGATGCCGTAATGTGATGCTAATGGGGCCCTTTAAAATTGATTCAAGGCATTCTTTGTAATGTTCACTATCTGAAGGATGGTTAAGTTCCGTTTCCAATTAGAAATGAAAGAAGATATTATAATAAAAAATCCGGAGGGGCAAAATAAGTTACTCTGGTAGTAACTTGATCTATCTTCTATAAAAGATAATATATATAAACACGAAGTTGGAGGATACAGAAAGGGGTCATAAAGCCAAGAGACCCTAAAGAAAAGGGGACAATGGGAGGCACTGGCCCTTTGAACACAGATGCAGCCTGCACATTTGTACATGATAATTATTAAGCAATGTCACTAAGCAAACCAATATACAACACATAAAGGATAGGTAAAGTAAAACTTAGTATCATATCTAACTACCAAACTCTTTAAGAATGAATAATCCATTACCAGAGATTAATAGTACCAAAGATAGCCCATCCTTAGTCTAACAGTCATCATAAAATGAACTAATTACTGGCTTCTAATTACCAAACTCTTTTAAGATCATTCACAATGCCTGTTGGTTAAATTTTAGGCAAATGATTTCTAGCTTCTAACCATATTTTATGTGACAAAGTTGACAAGTTTCACTTTGAAAAGTGAACGTTTACTAGATTTGGATCAGAAATAGTTTTCTTCTGAGACTAAAATAAAGGAAATTAACAGCTTGAATGTGCATTAGAAATCTGTGCAACTTTCATCAATGGCAAATTAATTTAAATTGATCTCACGTACCCATAGGACAGTACCATCTCCACCAAGAGTTACCACGAGGTCAACCTTAGTGTGCAGCATCAAAACCTCCTTATCTACAAAAAATGTCATTGTTCATAGATAGTTATAATTTTCAGAAAAATAACACTATGCAAAATAGTTATATAAAATGATAATAAAGGATATTCTATGAAGTAAAACTCCTCATCTTATTTCAAGCAGGAGGCTGTAAGCCTGTAATACAATAGACGAAACAAGATTTTTTAATGTAAAATCATTATTGCTTAAAAAAATTATTGATTAATAGTTATAACTTTCACAAAAATAACTGAGTGCAAAATAATTATTAAAATGATAATGAATAAAGGATATTGTACGAAGTGAAAATCATCATCTTATTTCAAAAAGGAGCCTGTAATACAAAAATAAAACATGATTTTTTTTAATCTAAAATCATATTATTTGCTTAAAAATTTATTGATTTGGGTCCACCAACTCAGCAAAACTCAAATAATCTCGGTCTCGTGCATACCAATGGTAAGTAATGCAATATTTGCATGCTAGCTTATTGAAATAGCAAGTAAACATTTTCATACTAAATGAAGGAATGGCACAAAATAACTTGACTACTAGATTGCATTTAGAATCACGATAACCTTCAGGATTTTGCGTTATATGTTCGTTATTGCAATAGAATGAAGAGATAACACATATAATTTAGATAGCAGATGACACTCAAGAGTTTTGGGATGCAACAAGGAACAGTCAATGAAAGAATGATAGAGAGAAGACTAAGGCAGGATAACAGACAATTAATCTGGTTTTAGGCTAGTGTGGGCTTTGATGAAAAAATATAAATATAAATTTTAGAAAACAGCCTCTGATAGGGTTCGATCCTCCAAAGATAACCTCGACATACAAGATAGAAAATTGTGTGAAGCCGAGGAAGTGAAAAGTGTCCTTTTATGAAGTTAATTGCTTACCATCATTCCAAGTTTCTACAAAGTTAAAGTATGATGATTCTGTCAAAAGCTCCACCTTGACACGTGGTTCTACATAGATGTGTAGATTCTTTTGCTGCCTCAACCATCTGGGAATGAAAAAAAATAAGCACACAGCGTATTTAAATGAAGGTCTGGCATTAGTTGAAACGGTAAAACCAAAATAAAGTTTTCTGTTATATATAAACGGTTATTCACTTGCACCAAAGGCAAATACGTGGAAGGATAAAAGGGCAAAGGATAGATGTAAATAATACATAATGAGAAGTGGAGTCAAACTTGAAAATAAATAATCTTCATTTCACCACATCAAACTCACAAAAATGAATTGCAAATTTAGGTTAGCTTAAAGTTTGCACGAATCTAGTGAGAGAATAGAATATTGACCATCCATTACGATTGAAAGTTAAGACTCTCACATTTTTCACGTGCATAAGTATGTAAGCACAGAAAGCTCTTACATATTACGCAGAGGTCTCTATGTTTTCCTAACAACTGCTAAGAAAGAACGAATGATAGACACCATCAAACGTAGCGAGTTTTGAGCTCTATGATCAAAATTAATTTCCATACAGCATATTCCTTAATTTCATGAAGAGTTTCAAACTTAAATAGGTATTATATTAAGGAAAACCCAACATTGGGAGACCTAAAAGTAAAAACAAACAATATATTAGAGTTCATACCTAATCATTTCAGAACACAGAATTTGAACAGAAACTGAATTTGGTTTGGTCAATATAAGCACTGTCTGAGGGCATGATTGCCACTTCAAAGAGATCTGAAATAAATAAACTTCTCAATTAGACAATATACAAGTTTAGCCAGTGAAAATTTAGGATTAGCATGAGAACAAAGTTTAGATAAAAGCAGACAAGCTTATTATCACAAGAGTAATAAAACCAAATCGCCCACGACAAGAAACACCTGCTTGCTACTGCGCTCTGCAGTGGTTATATTTCCTCTTTCAAAAGAGACAATGTCATGTTTGTACTGGTCACTTTGATCACCTTTGGAGTACCATGAAAGTTTAAATGAAGCCTGTCTCAAGAATAAAGATATAAATTAAGACCAATTCGCTCAGCTTAAGCAGGAATAAAACGAAGCTTATGAATTGCAAATTTAGCAGGAGACAATAAGAATATGATTTGGAAGTAAAAATGGAAGAAGATGCCTTGGCACAGGCTTTTAAGTTTAAATATACGGAATAAATAATACAAAATGATGTAGAAATTAATGAGGATGTCACGGGCAACATACTTTTGGGATGCATAAAACAGAGAAAAAGGCATCAAGGGTTATTGTGATCACAAAGTCCTGACCAAACTCAATGGCAAGCTTTTGTACTGCTATAGGTCTGACTATATTGTATGATAGTGGGTGTCGGATTTTAAAGGGACAAAATAAGAGAAAGGTGAAAGTAGCATAAATGAGAATATTAAGATGAATGTGTGGCCACACAAGAAAGGTCAGGTTACTGAATGGTTATATACAGAAAAGAATGGTGTAGCCACTGATTGAGGAAGAGATGATAGAAAATCGATTAAGTTAGTTCGGACAGGTACACAATTGGCCATGAGAGGCATTGGTGAGAAGAGTAGATGGCACAATTTTTAGTCCTGTGAAAGGGAGGAGATGCAGAGGCGCTTGGAATAAATCGTCAAGGGAAATCTAATGGTAAACAATATTCTTGAAGCTTTGACTTTTAGCAAAGCTTAATGACGTTGAGTGATTTATATGTAGCGAATCTCAGTCAGATAAGGCTTTGTTGTTGTTTAGTTAGGGTTGAGTTTGTAATGTTAAGATTAACTGATACAACAAAAATAGCAAATTACAGCAAGGATACGAACTAGTTACTGGTAGGATAAATTTGTAAAACATGTGGTGATAGTAATTGCACAATGTCATGGAAAAAGATGCACAAAAAATTTAGTAGCAATTTCCATAATTTTGTACCAGTATTAACATTACTTTTTAGTAGTTACCCCTGTTGTCATTTGAATGTAATGGCATAAGGCTCAACAGCTTGTGCTGTTCTGAAGAGTCATATCTGCTCAGCCTTATGGATGTTTGAACATGAGAAACATAGAAAAAAGGCTAGACAAAAATGTGCACAGAGAAACAAATATTTCAAAATATAAAATATCAACAGGAAACCCAACTGTGCCGGGATGATCATATAGCCCAATTTGCTTCAATCACGGATTTATAAAATACCTTTTTGACTATCTTGGAATCGGAACTGGGTGTTCCATCCTTAAGAACCTCGTGGGAGCAAATACCATTCCTCGAACAACATTTTTCAGACTGTCCGTTAGCTACAGTACATGATGTAGGTTGTTTGACAGGGCTATTTTTCCTCACATCATCAAGATCAACCTGATGCTCAAAATATGATTTTTCTGTAATAAAAACAAACAGCAAACAGAAATTACAAACTTCTAAAGTTGAGATGAGATATAGATAGAACATCACATAGCGAAAGAGATAGAAACCACATAATGAAATAGGCCACATGGTAACATAAATATGGAAGACACAGAAAATTATAAAGTTTCACTTTTATGCTTCAATCACTATAGCTTCGAAAATTTTCAGTATTGCCAGTGGACCTTCGTAGATATCATAAGCTTAGAAGGTACATATTAACATCCAAAACATTTCATAATTTACTTCCTCGAGGTTAGGATTGAGATCATCAAACTAACTTTTTTGCAACCCTATGAAAATAATGGTATTATATTTTCAGTAGTGGAATTTCTGAAAAATACAATATTTTGTCGAATGACCATGGATACACACTTAAATCAAGGGAAAACCAAGACGCTCAGAAAAAAAATGCAATGAAGAAAAAAGATTTCAACAGTAAAAACATACAATAACAAAATATGAAGCCAAAAAAGTACTCTCTTTAAGAGAGTAGAAGTAGACTTCATCACTTCTAAACTGCACAATACATGAACTTGAATTCCAATCACTAACAGACAGAAATTGCATTGCATCAAACAAATACTTGAGACAGCAATATTGGATGAGATGATGAGTACGAAAAAGAAAAATAAAAAGTAACAGACATTGTATATAACTGAAATACGAGAACAGAATTAACAAAGAGAAATAAATTGTTCATCAATATACAAGTATACAAAGAGCATGATCACAGTTAAGTGAAAAACAGATGAAATTGTTTATTTTCCTTTTGCAATATCAACTGCTACAAGATAGAAAATTTAAAAAATAAAAAATCTTCATCTAGTAGTTATTCAGTTATGAGAACCTTCATGTTCAAACTTCAGATTCCGATCCCTCTCCAGCTCATATTTACGTTTCCATTCAGCAGCCTCAGCTTGAGCAGAAGCTTTCCCTTCAGCAACTTGCCGGAGAGCCTTTGCAACAGCTAGAAGGAGTTCAAGACAAAATAAGGACAAAGATCTTTGCATCAAGATCATGTCTTGTTGCAGTTGATATTAATAATTTGAACAGAATACGATCATACTTCTTAAAGCTTCGGAGAACTCTATAAGATGGTCATCCGATCCCTGGATGGGAGATTGAAGAATCTCCTGCACTGCTTTCTCAGGAAACAGAGAAAACGAATTGACAAATCCATTCTCACCCTGTGAACACGACATGCTGGTATTCCCCTGTTGCACAAAGCAAATCAGACAAAAGTCACAAAACAAAAAAATACACACTTGCCACAAATACTGATATATGTGAAAGTGAAAGTGCTACCCTCTGAAGCATAATATGATTTGGACTTTGGTTGTGCTTTGTTTAATTACAAGCATGAACATGTGAATGACCAGTAGGTATTATTCATATTGGCAGATACATCTCTATGTCTATGAAGGCAGCACAGACTGACACAAAGCTAGTGGTTTACAACTAATCCCACCTAACAATCAATAAATTTTGCTCACACAAGCAATCCTACTAGAAGCTGATCCCACAAGTAATGAAGGAAATCAAGGTCACATTTTTGGGCATCCCCAGTTTTTTTTTTTTTTCCGTAAAAGCAAAAGTATCAAAACTGTAACAGTGAAGGATTCCTAGGCTCCCAGATTCCAGGAGCACAACTTCCAACCTCAAAATGGGACACAGAACAAAGCATCCTAGTGAGCAAAACTTGCTAGCGAATAAAAACCCTATCAATTCATGAACCGAACCAACCAACCAACAATTAAGATTAAAAAACAAGGAAAATAAAATTGAAGCTGAAATTAAGAAATTAATGAAGATAGGAATTGAATTACCGAGGAATTGAGCTTGTTTGGAGCCATAAGAGAGAATGGAGAAGACAGAGAACAAAGGAAGATGAAGAATTCGGATCCCTTTGTCTCGTTTCTGCTCCAATTCAACACAATACAATACAAAGTGTTTGAAGAATTTTGACCTTCGAATTTATATATATATATATATACAACTCAACGCAACGCAAGGCACATGCTGTTTCTGTATAATTGATTAAACATTTCGTTCAAATTCGGAACAACCCAGAAACAGTGGTGTTTTCAGGTTTTTCTTTTTTATTTATTTTTCACTGCAAAACTAATTAATTCCTCACGACACATGGATAAGATAATAATATATCAGTGTAATTAGTGAACTAATTAATTAATCTGTGTTTTAAAATTAACATAATACTAATTTTATTCCTTATGTGAATATTGTCAGCCATTTAATTCTTGATATTCTGAAGAAAAAAATAATAATTGCTTCCTCAATCGTCACGCTTACGAGTAATTGATTTAGTCTTCTTCACCTAGAAAATTAATTATATAGTCTTTCGGCTCATGCATATTATATACTAAATTAAGAATGGTTGTTAAAAATAATAATTTAACATATACTTTTAATACTGAAAATTAAATTTATTAGTGGTGTCAATTTTAAGAACTTCAAGTCGTCTTAAAAAAAAAACAAAATAATTTAACTTGTGCATTAATGTTGTTTATCGTTATCCTATTTATTTAAAGGATTGGCCGAATAGATAAAGCATTTAATATAAAGACTAATATTAATTTTTAACGAAACTTCATGCATAATATAGACCTTTCGAATTCGAATATTATGAATGAAAAATAAAAAAATTGGTCATTATTTTATTAATCATCTTAATGTTTATTAAAAAATACATTTAGCATTCAATATTTCATCTTTCAAATCAATATGACTCCTAATTCAAACATTTAACTAGACAAATTGTCTTCTGACATTCAAATGAGATAACAAATAAATTATATATACTTAAAATCTTCTATTATTCATAATACTTTAATTAATTTTTATTTGTATGATTCATCTTTAACTTATGATTAAAACATACCAGTTTAATTAGTTTTTTTTAATAATGTTCTCATCATATAGGACCTTACATGTATTGGGAATATTCAAAATTAGTAGTGTCCATTGTACATTTAATATTCGAAAATATTAAATATTTTATTTATTTGATAAAATTATATGTTACCAAAAATGGTCTAAACAATTTAATATTATTTTGAAAATACATCATTGACACTTTATACATAAAATTGTATATTATTTTGATTCACTAAACATTTTTGAGGAATTAACATAAAATATAAGTTTGACATTTTGCAAATTGGGACCACAAACCCATTATAGTAATGTATGTTAATATCAAATACCTTTTTTTCAACTAAAGTTCATAATGAATATATGCAGTGTTAGGTGCTGTAGATAACTCCTATCACATCATTTGTTACAAACTTTTTTTTTTCTATATTTCTGAAATTGTTGAGATAACTATGAAATTGATTTTAATGATGCGATTTGACTAAAGTTTATTTTTTTAATAAATTTTATGTATAATAATGAATTTTATTTTATTCCATAAAAAGTAAAAAAAAAAAATCATTCTTCTCAATAAGCATAGAATAATGAAATATTATTCCCAAAACTTCATTCTCACAATTATGAGAATATTCTTAATCTGAAATAAACATTGAACACCATTCTTACAATGTTTTGTGAGAATCGAGTTTAAGAGTGAAAAATCATTCCCCAGGTAGTGGAAGTTATAAATTAGTAAATTTTTTAATGTTCACTAAAAAAAATATTAATATACATATAAATATATCCTTAATATTTTAAAAAATATAAAGAAAAAACATTTTATCGTTCATTACCTAAACCAACAAACACATGCAAAGTATAAAACTGAGATAATACTATTCCTAATCACATTAAGAACTGAAAATTTTCAAGTTATTAAAAGAACATCAAACTGATATTGTCATCATCTAAAATTATGAAATCAAACACAAACACACTCATAACTTAATTTAACAATAATATTTTTAATTTAACTTTTGGAAACATGTATTAAGTACTTTCATTGCATGCTTAATATTTGTATATTCCCACGCACGTTATAGTTTCTTGTATGTATAAACTTCCATCAGTTTCTCAAATTAAATCTCCATATAAGTGATTTTGAAATTAGAAAAACTTAAATAATTCTTTTACCATATATCCAATTACAAACATAAAATAAAATATTTAAAATACACTCGCATATTTATTTAATCAAATTAAAATTATAAATATCAAAGGTAAACACTTAATAAAAGGTCAATTTTAAGAAGGTCAATTTTGTTTTGTGATTCATTTAGTGAAATGTTGCTCGATTTTTAACAAATGTCCTGATTTCGCAAGAGAGGAATTTTGTTCAACAAAATTCTTGGATATTTTTTAACATTGTCTCTAATATATTAAACCATTTTGAGATCCATAAAGCCGGTTATACAAAAATATATGTTTTTAAAAAACAAAATTATAAAATAACATACAAACATTAATTCAACATTCACTGAATGTCAAATTCACAAAACAATACACATGAATTTCTGCAAGTACTTAAACAAACTCAAATTACTTAGTTTAATGATTTTTTCAGAATCTGTATAAGATTTCACATAAACCAGTTTGTAAAACACAACAATTTTATATTTAAATAACAATATAACTTGTTTTATCCCGATTCTTATACTTCTTTTAAGTGATCTAAAAAATAGAGAATTACTAACTTACTATTCTAGATAAAATAATTAAAAAATATAAAAAAAAAAGTTTAAAATTTGTGAGATTTGTAGAATAGAGTAGTAAATAGTTTATACTAATATTGTAGAAAAACTAAACTTATTCCGTGTTATATTATAAATGTCTTCTTCAATCTATTCTAAAATTATATAGTATAAAATTTGTTTATGCCCAGATTAAATTATTTTTAGATAAACTGATATAAGTTTTTTTTTTTTTTAAATAGATTACATATAATTTCATTTTGTTTTGCTTCATAATCATTCTATTAAATATATCACGAGTGTTTATGAATAATTTTATTAAAGAATGTTTTATTTTTTATTGGAAGCACAATGATAAAAAATAATAATAAATAATACTATAATATCATTTGACACTACTTTCTTTCTTTCTAATCAGCTGCTTAACAAACAATATATTTATGTTGAATAGAGAAAAGCTTTTGTAAAGAAACCTCTTAAAAGTGGATATATAAAGTTTTATTTTACGAACATTAATTACCTACAAATCAATACATATTTCGCACTAGTAATATAAATCTTTAAAAGATATATATATATATATATAAACACGGTGAACCAAGATGAAACTCAAAAAGGTAAAAATTAAATATTCTCAAATAAAAACAGAAAAATGGATAAATAATGCCAATGTCGTCCTTTTAAAAAGTGAAATATTTGAATTCAATATATAAGATGATATTATTTGATACCTTATTATTTAAAAATAATGAAGTGAATTTTGTGGAGTTCTCTACTTTTGATTTTTTGGGGTCTTCGGTCATCGTTTTGACTCTGTTGCTTACAACCTTTGAAATAATGAAAAAAAAAAAAAAGCCAAAAAATAAAAAAAAAAAAAAAAAAAAAAAAAAAAAAATAAACCCCAAACCAACACCAAACATTAAATTTTAACTATTTTTTTTTATTTAAAATAATTT
>Ga0099824_1008108_pt1 | contig 13556 bp, 10 predicted proteins | sample SiratrowhiteBW_FD_76837 | JGI IMG/M metagenome (GOLD analysis project Ga0099824, IMG submission 76837) | Root nodule microbial communities of legume samples collected from California, USA - Siratro white BW | ecosystem: Host-associated > Plants > Roots > Nodule | place: USA: California... | reverse complement strand
TGACAAGGTTGACAAAGTTTGTCATTTCGACGTAAGGAGAAATCTTCACGAGAAGCTCTACAAAGATTGGACAAATTGTTGCGGAGTTACTTGTGAAGATTTCTCCTTACGTCGAAATGACAAGATTGTGGTAAAATTACGCATAAAAAAAAGAGGCACATTTCTGTATCTCTTTTTGAGAAATCGTTCGGATTCGAACCAATATATTTAATTAATTTTTTCTAAAAATTAGACATAAAAAAACCTTCAAATTGCTTTGAAGGTTTTGAGGCATCATACGGATTCGAACATATATTTTAATTAATTTTTTCTAAAAATTAAACATAAAAAAACCTTCAAATTGCTTTGAAGGTTTTGAGGCATCGTCCGGATTCGAACCGGAGTAGGAGCTTTTGCAGAGCCCAGCCTAGCCGCTCGGCCACGACGCCATTACTTGAACGGTTGGCAAAAGTAACTAAAATCTTTAAATTTCAAAAGTTTCATAGTAACTATTTTAAAATTTTGCGATTTTAATTTTAAACATTACTTTCTAATTTCCGTCATTTTTATAGTAACTGACTCAACATCACCACCAATAGGCGGATTAATTTTAGAAACCCAAACTGTTGTTTTTTCTACAGTTTCTATCTCTGCCAATACTCTAAGATTGATTCTTTTGGCTACATGTTCTAATAAATGCGAACGAATTGCCATTTCTTCCGTCACAATTTTGTTCAAATGTACATAGTCAACAGTGTCTAAAAGATGATCTGTTTCTGCTGATTTCTGTAAATTGGTTTTAATTTTTAAATCTACTGTGTAATCAGATCCAATTTTTCCTTCTTCAATTAAACATCCGTGGTAAGAAAAAGTACGGATATTTTTCAGTTTTATAACTCCCATTTTTATGTTGTTTCACGTTTAAAGTTTCAGGTTTTTCGCTAGTTAAAATAACTTTAAACCTGAAACCTGAAACCTTTTTTTTATCTTTGCTAAAATTACTATAAAATAATGGCATCAGAAGAGAAATCACTCAATTTTATTGAACAAATCATAGAGGAAGACGTAAAATCAGGTCTTTCAAATACTAAACTTCGCTTTCGTTTTCCACCAGAACCTAATGGTTATTTACACATTGGGCACGCGAGTTCTATTGCATTAAATTTTGGTTTAGGAATTGATTATCAATCTCCTGTGAATTTACGTTTTGATGATACAAACCCTGAAAAAGAAGAACAGGAATTTGTTGATGCTATTAAAAAAGATGTAGAATGGCTAGGTTACAAATGGGCTGAAGAATGTTATGCATCAGATTATTTCCAACAATTATACGATTGGGCAGTTTTATTAATTAAAAAAGATAAAGCGTATGTTGACAGTCAATCTTCTGAAGAAATGGCGATCCAAAAAGGAACTCCAACAACTCCAGGAACTGACAGTCCATACAGAAATCGTTCTGTTGAAGAAAACTTAGATTTATTCGAAAGAATGAAAAACGGTGAATTTGAGGCTGGTACACATATTCTTCGTGCAAAAATTGACATGAAATCAACCAACATGTTAATGCGTGATCCAATTATGTACAGAATTTTACACAAACATCACCATAGAACTGGAGATGCTTGGAAAATCTATCCAATGTACGATTGGGCACACGGACAAAGTGATTATTTAGAGCAAATTTCTCACTCATTTTGTACACTTGAATTTTTGCCTCACCGTGAATTATACGATTGGTTTTTAGATCAAATTTTTGATGAAAATAAACTGCGTCCAAAACAAAGAGAGTTTGCAAGACGTAACTTATCACACACTGTTGTTAGTAAAAGAAAATTACAGCAACTAGTTAAAGAAAAGCATGTTAACGGCTGGGATGATCCAAGAATGTCAACTATATCTGGATTAAGAAGACGTGGTTATACAGCTGCTTCTTTACGTAATTTTGCTAATACAATTGGTATTGCAAAACGTGATAATTTAATAAATGTATCGGTTTTAGAATTCTGTATTCGTGAAGATTTGAATAAAATTGCACCTCGTGTAATGGCTGTTTTAGATCCTGTAAAATTGGTAATTACCAATTATCCAGAAGGAAAAGAGGAGTGGTTGGAAGCTGAAAATAACCAGGAAGATGAAAGTGCTGGTTTCAGAAAAGTGCCTTTTTCTCGTGAATTATACATTGAAAGAGAAGACTTTTTAGAAGAAGCTCCTGCTAAATTTTTTCGTTTGACTTTAGGAAAAGAAGTTCGTCTTAAAAATGCATATATCATTAAAGGTGAATCTGTTATAAAAGATGAAAACGGAAATATAACCGAAATTCATGTTACTTATGATACTGATTCTTTAAGCGGAAGCGGAACAGAAGCAAGCCAAAGAAAAGTATCTGGAACATTACATTGGGTTTCAATCAAACATGCATTGGAAGCAGAAGTTCGTTTGTACGATCGTTTGTTTACAGATGAAGCTCCAGACAGTTATAAAGAGAAAAATTTCTTAGATTTTGTGAATCCAAATTCGTTAGAAATTGTAACTGGATATGTTGAACCAAGTTTATCAACAGCTCAAAATGAAGATAAATTCCAGTTTCAACGTTTAGGATATTTTACTGTTGATAAAGATTCAACTCCTTCAAAATTAGTATTTAACAAGACTGTTGGATTGAAAGATGCTTGGGAAGAAAAGGGTAAAAAAGAAGAAAACAGCATAAATAACTCTTTAAAAGAAATCAACAAATATTTTAAAGTTGAAACTAAAGCTGAAAGAATTGCAATTGAAAGTGCGATAGGAGATAATATCAGAAACATCTCTAGTTTTTCTCTTTTACAAAATTCTTTGAAGAAAAATATCAACAATAATAAGGCTTCGCTGTTGTTTTCTCAATTTATTTTGAAATATTCAAATTGGAAATCAACAGATTTTGAAGAAGAAGATATTAAGAAATTATATTCAATGTCTTTAAAAAGTGAATCGACTTATGTGAGATCAAAAGCACTTTTAAATTTAAGAGATATTGAAAGTGAAGATTTGAGAAATCAATTTTCTGACGAAATTTTAAAATTATATTCAAATCCACCAAAAAATGCTTCTGAAAGAGAAATTGAAATTCTTTCTGAAATGGTGAAGAAATAATATCAACTAAATTTATGAAAAGCGCTTTTATAAGCGCTTTTTTTTATTATATAGAATAACTATTGAAAATAGTAATTTTATAATTTTTATAAATTAAAAACGACTTTCATAAATTGATTTTAAAAGAAAATAAAAAAATGTCGGATAAGGAATTCATTTTTTAAATTTTTATCTACCTAGAAGCTTTATTTTGATTTTTGTCTTTTTTAGCTCCTAATTTTTCGCATCAAACTTTATAATATAGTTTTTATTAATGTTATTTATATGTTTAATTATATGTACTTATTATTTATAAAATCTATTATTTTTATAATTTTAATTTATTTTTTAGATTAAAAATGACTTTCATAAATTGTCTTTAAGCTAGCATAAAAAATAGTTGAATAGAGAAGACCTTTTTTTGTTTTTCATTCCTCAAAATTCTTTATTTTAATTTTTTTGTTTTTCAGTTCTAGTTTTTCTTCGTAAAAAACTGAAATTAAAGTTTTTCCTATTTTTTAAGTTTATAAATTCAATTTTTGTAATTATAAGTTTTGATTATCATTATAACAAAAAATTTAGATTATAATTATTATTTATAAAACTGACTATAGAAGTTAAAACTATAGTTTTTTGTTATTTTTTTAAGTCTTTGATAATTATAAATTTTTATTATTATTTTTTTTAATTTTTAGTTTTTAATTATTATTTATAAAAGTGATGTTAAATATAGAAATAATAGTTTTTATAAATTGATTTTAACATTTATAAATTGATTTTAAGACGTTTTTTAAAGTGATTTGATAGATAACTCATTTTTTGAATTATTGTTTATCTAAGGCCTTTATTTTAATTTTTACTGTTATTTTAGTCAGTTTAACGGCTTGTTAACACACAATTGTTTATAAAGTTGCTATTTTTAACTCAATACCAAAAGTCAGAGATGATTTTTGTAAAAAATTAAAATTTGCCGTAAAGAATCTAAGTTGAAAATGTATTGTTTTTAGAAACTCGTAATTTTTATGACAATGGATTTTCAAAACTGATTTCCCAAAAAGACAATTTTATGTTCTCATTTTTATTATGATGCAATTTTGATAATACTTCCCGTAAAAGATATTTTTCAAATTGTATTGTAATAACAAAATTCCATAATGTTGAATTTGAGTGAAAGTTTAGTTTTTAAATTTCAATTCTGACAATTTTTAATTTAAATCTAATTTATCATGAAAATTTTATATTTCGCAGTAGCACTATTATTTGCAAACGTAGCAATTTCACAAACACATCAAATTACAAAACACAATGGAGAACAGCTTGATGTAAATTTTATTAAAAACGAAAATGGTTTTGTTTATTATTCTTTAAACGGAAGTTCTGAAGAAATCAAAATCAGTAAACATGCTGTTTCTTCAATTACAAACAAGCAAACAAAACAAACTCAGAAAATTTCTGATAAAATAGTAGTTGATTCTAAAGACGATTACAAAATGGTAACTGTTCTTCCACAAGAAAAAACAATAGGACTGAAACAGGCAGCTAGTTTTACAGGAGTCTCAACAAGGACAAAAGGTGAACCGCCAATTGCAAATCAGAAACAGACTGCTATGAGAATCAAATCTAAATCGGCTTCAAATGGTTATCCTTTTGTTAGCATTGTCGAAAAAGCAGATGGTAAGTACGAAGCTGTGGCTTATATGTATTAATAAGATTGTTAATTTTTTGTAAATTACAAATAATCAAAGTTTTATCATTTTAAAAAAGAGTATCTTTATTAATAATTTTAAATTGTAACTACCATGTCTAAGAATTTAAATACAGCAGCAGCAATTTTAGCTGCAGCAGCTGCAGGAGCGGCGATCGGAATTTTATTTGCACCTGATAAAGGATCTAAAACTCGAGCAAAAATTAAAGAAGGTTTAGATGATGCAAGGCATAATTTGAAAGATTCTTTTGATGCAAGTTCAGAAGTTTTACGTGAAAAGTTTGCTCACGCAAAGAAAAACTTAGACGGAACGTATGAAGATTTACTTTCGAATATGAGTTACAAAACAGAAGAGGTAATTTCTTTTTTAGAAAGTAAACTTGCTGAACTAAAGGCACACAACGCTAAACTTCAGAAATAATATTTTGATAAAGCACATTACTTGCTTATTTTTATAAGACAGTTTTGTGCTTTTTTATTTAAAAAAATAGAATTTATGGCTTTTGAAGAATTAAAAGAAAACACTGAAAAAGTTCAAGATCAGGCTAAAGAATATATTGAAAGTCATTTAGCTTATTACAAACTTTGGGGTTTTAAGGTTGCAATGAAATCTACAACTTTAATCTTTAAGTTTACTTTGATTTTATTATGTTTCAGTATGGTTATGATTTTTGGATCTTTTGCCGCAGCGTATGCTTTTGGTTCTTTGTTTGGAAGTAATGCTCTCGGATTTTTGACAGTAGGAGGGATCTATTTGGTGCTGACTATTTTACTTTTCTTTGTAAAAGATAAAGTAGTAGAAGGGCCAATCTTGGAGAAATTTTCAGAAATCTTTTTTAATGATTAATTATGGAAAGAAAAAAATACTCTTCGTATGCTGAGATTGAAAGAGATCTGGAAATTTTGAAATTGGAAAAAGAAATCAATTATCAGAAATTGGTTTTAATTTTTCAGAAAACCAAAGAAAGCATTACTCCGCAAAATATTGTAAATGGTTTTATTTCATCTTACACAGGTTATGTCAAAAAATCATTTCCAGAAATTTTGCAATCCATTTTACCATTTATTATCAATTGGTTTATAAATAGAAAAAGAGGCGATTAAGCCTCTTTTTGTTTTTCAATTATTGTTGAACATCTGGTTGAATGTCATCTTCATAACCAGATTGTCTTGGTGTTTGTTTTGGTTTTTCAATTTTCTTATTTCCTTTTTTCATCATTTCTCCAACTTGGTTAGAAGCTGTAAAGGAAGCAACCATATTGTTTAACATATCACTTCCGGCTTGTGGAGAATTTGGAAGAAGAATTAAGTTTGAGTTTGTATCAGATCCGATAGATTGTAATGTGTCATAATGTTGAGTAACTACAATTAGGGCGGAAGCTTCTTGAGAATTAATCCCAACTTGGTTTAAAACTTCAACACTTTCTACAAGACCTCTTGCAATTTCACGACGTTGATCTGCAATACCTTGTCCTTGTAAACGTTTACTTTCTGCTTCGGCTTTTGCTTTTGCAACGATTCTAATTCTTGAACTTTCTGCTTCAAATTCTGCAGCCGTTTTTTCTCTATCAGCAGCATTGATTCTGTTCATTGCATTTTTTACTTGAATGTCCGGATCAATATCAGTAACCAAAGTATTGATGATATCATATCCGTATGCAGACATTGCTTCGTTCAATTCGCGTTTTACTGCAACTGCAATATCATCTTTTCTTTCAAAAACATCATCCAATTTTAGTTTTGGAACTTCAGCACGAACCACGTCAAATACATAAGAAGTAATCTGATCGTGTGGATATTCTAGTTTATAAAATGCTTCGTATACTTTTTCTTGAATTACTTTGAACTGAACAGAAACTTTCATTTTAATAAAAACGTTGTCTCTAGTTTTAGTTTCAATGATAACATCCAATTGCTGAATTTTAAGATTTACACGCCCGGCCAATCTATCAACCAACGGAATTTTAAGTTGTAATCCTGAATTTCTAACACTCTGAAATTTTCCAAATCGCTCGATAATAACAGACGATTGCTGTTTTACAGTAAAGAAAGACGACATAAAAATGAAGAATGCCAATACTAAAAAGATAATAAATGCTGTACTCATGGTTATTTAGTTTAATTTATGAATTTTGGTAAATTACGAAAATTCTTCTAAATTAAATTTTTTAAGCATTAAAAAAACGCTAACAACATTTTTTAAATGTTACTTAGCGTTTGCTTTTTTTAAACCATTAAGGTATTAAGATAATTAAGTCAAAACTTTGTCAAGACAATTAAGCTTTATGAACTTAAAAAACTTTCCTTTTTTTACCATTAAGTTGGGCTTAATTTTCTTAATATCTTAATGGTAAATTTTTTTTATAAAGTTGAAATTGCTTTCTGGATTCTAGAAATAGTTTCTTCTTTTCCAATGATTTCAACAATGTCAAAAAGGTGAGGACCTTTAAGAGCACCAACCAAACTTAGACGGAAAGGTTGCATTACTTTACCCATTCCGATTTCGTTTTTAGTTAACCAATCTTTTACGATTGCTTCAATATTTGCAGAAGTAAAATCTTCAATATTTTCTAAAACAGAAATCAATTCCTGCATTAAAGTTGGAGTTTCTTCTTTCCAGTTTTTGCTTGCTTTTTCATCGTATGATGTTGGAGATTGGAAAAAGAAATCAGTTAAATCCCAAAATTCTGATACAAAGTTTGCTCTTTCTTTTACAAGTGAAACAATGCGAGTTGTCACTTCGAGCGGAGTCGAGAAGCCTTTTTCTTCTAAAATAGGAGAGAAGGTTTTCGCTAAATCTGCATCATTTTGTTTTACTAAATATTGGTGGTTGAACCATTTGTTTTTCTCAGGATCAAATTTAGCTCCAGCTTTGTGAACTCTATTTAAGTCAAAAGATTGGGCCAATTCTTCTAAAGAAAATAATTCTTTATCAGTTCCGTCATTCCATCCTAAAAGAGCAAGGAAGTTTACAACTGCTTCCGGGAAAAATCCCTTTTCTCTATAACCAGATGAAACACCTTCTTCAGTTTTCCATTCTAATGGAAATACTGGAAATCCCATTTTATCTCCGTCTCTTTTTGATAATTTTCCATTTCCAACTGGTTTCAAAATCAAAGGTAAATGTGCAAATTCTGGAGCTTCCCAACCAAATGCTTTGTATAATAAAACGTGAAGTGGCATAGAAGGCAACCATTCTTCACCACGAATTACATGTGAAGTTTCCATCAAATGATCATCTACAATATTAGCTAAATGGTACGTTGGCATTCCGTCACTTTTGAACAAAACTTTATCATCCAAAAGATTCGTTTCAAACTTCACATCTCCACGAATGATATCTTTCAAATGTAAAGTTTCATCAACCGGAGTTTTAAAACGGATTACATAATGTTCTCCATTTGCAATTCTTTTAGCAACTTCGTCAGCAGAAATTACCAAAGAAGTATCTAACTTTTCACGATTATGATGATTGTAAATAAATGTTTTTCCTTCAGCTTCGTGTTGTTTTCTATGTGCATCCAAAGCTTCCGGAGTATCAAAAGCATAATATGCCCAACCAGAATTGATCAGCTGATCTGCATATTGCTGATATAAATCTTTACGTTCGCTTTGTCTGTATGGACCAAATTTTTCATTTTTTCCAACCGTTTCCTCAGGAGCAATTCCTAACCATTCAAGAGCTTCCATAATGTAAGCCTCTGCGCCTGGAACAAAACGAGTTTGATCTGTATCTTCAATTCTCAGATAAAAAACACCGTTATGTTTCTTTGCAAATAAATAATTAAATAGGGCAGTACGAACTCCGCCAATATGTAACGGTCCAGTCGGACTTGGTGCAAAACGCACACGAACTTGCTTTGACATTTGTTTAAAATTTTGTTGCAAAGATACGTTTTATGATTTTAGATTTCAGAATGTTGATTTTAGATTTTAAAATCTTAGAACCTTAGCGTCTTAGTAACTTAGAATCTAAAAAAGGTATTATTATAATTACTACTTTTATAGGTTATAATTAAAATAGATTTATTTTGAAAACATCATCTGCTATATATCAAAAGTTAGAAGCTTTCATTAAGAAATATTATACCAACGAATTGATAAAAGGGATATTACTTTTTACCGGTTTTGGTTTATTGTATTTTCTATTTACGCTTTTTGTAGAGTATTTTCTTTGGCTAAAACCTATAGGAAGAACGTTTCTATTTTGGATATTTATTGCAGTTGAAGTTTTCCTTTTAGTCCGTTTAATTCTGTTTCCATTGTTTAAATTATTTAAACTTCAAAAAGGTATTCATTATACTCAAGCTTCAAAAATTATTGGAAATCATTTCACAGAAGTAAGTGATAAACTGACTAACTTTTTGCAATTGTCTTCTGAAAATAATGCTGAAAGTTCAGAATTGGTTTTAGCTTCAATAGAACAAAAAGCAAATTCTTTGCAACCAATTCCATTTGGAAATGCGATTAATTTTAAAGCAAATAAAAAATATTTGCCATTAGCTTTAGTTCCAATTTTGCTTTTTGCTGTGTTTTATATTTCTGGAAATAGCAATGTAATTTCTCAAAGTTTGAATAGAGTAGTGCATTTCAATTCTGCATTTTTACCACCAGCTCCATTTAAATTTGTGGTTTTGAATTCTAATTTGCAAGCAGAACAAAACAAAGATTTCGTGATCAAAATGGAATCTGTTGGAAACGTTGTTCCAGAAAATGTGATGATTCATATTGGTGATGAAAGCTATTTTATGGAATCTTCTCAACCTGGAAAGTTTGAATTTAAAGTAGAGAAACCAGTTGAGAATATTCAATTTTCTTTTGAAGGAAATTCGGTTATTTCTGAAGAATATGAATTGAAAGTTATTACAGTTCCATCAATTGCTAACTTCGAAATGGTTCTAAATTTTCCTTCTTATCTAAAGAAAAAATCAGAGACAATTCAAGGAACTGGAAACGCAATTGTACCTGAAGGAACCACTGTAACTTGGAAAATGAATATGAAATCTACCCAAGAAGTAGTATGGAAAAGAGATAATGAAGTATTTAAGTTCAATAAGGCCGAAAATGAGTTTAAATTGGCTAAAAATATAAGTCAAAATACCGAATATCAAATACTTACGTCAAATGATAAGGTTAAAAACTACGAAAAACTAGATTATCAGCTGTCTGTGATCAAAGATCAGTTTCCAACCATCAATGTAGGTCCTGCGCCAGACAGTTTGAAGCTTGATAAGAACTATATTCTAGGAAGATTGGGTGACGATTACGGACTTTCGAAATTACAAATTGTATACTACGAACGTAACAAACCACAGTCTGCTAAGCGTGGAAACATTCCTGTAAAGTCTGGAGTATTTGATCAGTTTGTTTTTAATTTTCCGAGTAACCTTCCAGTAGAAGAAGGAGTTTCATACGAATACTATTTTGAAGTTTTTGATAACGATGCACCACACGGATTTAAGTCTACAAAGTCTTCTACGTTTTCAGATCGTGTAGCAACAACAGATGAAATTCAGGATCAGGAATTACAACAGCAAAATCAAAACATCAATAGTTTATCTAAATCTTTGAAGAATCAAACGAAGCAGATTTCAGAAATGGATAAGCTTCAGAATACAGGAAAGGAAAAAGATAATTTAGAGTTTAAAGATCAGCAGAAGATTAACGATTTTATCAAACGTCAGAAACAACAAGACGAAATGATGAAACAATTTTCTGAGAAAATGAATCAGAATTTAAATAAATTCAAAGAGGATAAGAAGGATAAAACTGCCGAAGATTTACAAAAGCGTTTAGATAATGCACAGAAAGATTTAGAAAAGAATCAGAAATTATTAGACGAATTAAAGAACTTAAATGACAAATTAAATAGTGAAGAACTGTTTGATAAGATGGAAAAGTTCAAGCAAATCAGTAAAAACCAATCTCGTAATTTAGAACAATTGGTCGAGCTAACCAAACGTTTTTATGTTTCAAAGAAAGCAGAACAGGTTGCTGAGAAACTAAATAAACTGTCAGAACAACAGGAACAGTTATCTAATAAAGAGAAAGAAAATACTAAAGAAAAGCAGGATGAAATCAATAAATCTTTTGATAAGATTCAGGAAGATTTAAAAGATTTGAAAGATGAAAATAAGACATTAAAGAAACCTTTGGATATTCCGTCTGATGCTTCAAAAGAGAAAGATGTAGATAATGATCTTAATAAAGCTTCTGAAGAATTGAGTAAAAAGAATACATCTGGAGCTAAGCCAAAACAGAAAAGTGCGGCTAAGAAAATGAAGTCTATGGCTCAGGAAATGCAGAGCGAAATGGAAGGCGGAGAACAAGAACAATTAGAAGAAGATGTAGCAATGCTTCGTCAAATTCTGGATAATCTTTTAGCTTATTCTCTATCACAGGAAGATGTGATGAAACAGTTTAAAGCAATGAAATTAGGTTCGTCGACATTCACAAAAAACATCAAGATTCAGCAGAATTTGAAACAGCAATTCAGACATGTTGATGATAGTTTGTTTGCACTTTCATTACGTAATCCAAAGGTAGCTGAAGATGTAACCAAAGAAATTGGAAATGTACAATACAACATGGACAAGGCTATAGAAACCTTAACCGATGTTCAGATTCCAAGAGGAGTTTCACACCAGCAATATGCAGTTTCATCTGCAAATAAGTTAGCCGATTTTTTAAGTGATTTATTAAATAACATGCAGATGTCTATGCCTAAACCGGGAGCAGGAAAACCTAAACCAGGAGACGGACAAGGAATGCAGTTACCAGATATTATTCAGAAACAAAAAGGTCTTGCAGATAAAATGAAAGAAGGAATGAAACCTGGACAACAACCGGGAGACAAACCTGGTGAAGGTAAAGATGGAAAGTCTGGACAAGGACAAAACGGTCAGGGTAAAGACGGACAAGGCAAAGAAGGACAAGGTAACAAAAGTGGAGATAAAGGTTCTTCTGGTAAAGATGGAAAAAGTGGAAAAGGAGAGAAGAATGGTAATGAAGGAGAAGATGGAGAAGGCGACGCAGAAGCAATAATGGAAATATACAAAGAGCAAGTTAAGCTTCGTGAAGCACTTCAAAAAGAATTAGCGAAGAAAGGTTTAGATACTCAAGGCAGATCTATTATTGATCAGATGAAACAATCTGAAAAGCAGATTTTGAATAAAGGATTTAAGAATGAAAACCTACAGCGCATTCTAAACATCCAACAAGAATTATGGAAATTAAATAATGCAGTTCAGCAACAAGGTCAGGATACACAAAGACAATCTGAAACAAATAAGGCAGAATTTACGAATCGTTCAAATGCTTTACCAAGTTCACTATTGGAATATTTAAACAGTGTGGAGATATTAAACAGACAATCACTACCTTTGCGCTCGAATTTTAATCAAAAAGTTCAAGAATACTTTAATACAAAATGATAAATTTTAATTACGAAACAGATTTTGCTTTAGGAGACGAGCAGGCTTTTAGTGACTGGTTAAGTGCTGTAATTGTTTCTGAAGGAAAGAATGAAGGCGAGATAAACTACATATTTTGTGACGATGAATATCTTCATAAAATCAATGTTGAATATCTAGATCATGATACTCTTACTGATATTATCAGTTTTGATTATACAGTTGGTAACGAGTTAAATGGCGATATTTTTGTTTCTGTAGAACGTGTTGCAGACAATGCAAAAGACTTCAAAGTTTCATTTGCCGAAGAACTTAAAAGAGTGCTGTCTCATGGTATACTACATTACTGTGGATATAAAGATAAGACAGATGAAGATGCTCAATTAATGAGGGCTAAGGAAGAGGAGAAGATGAAGATGTTTCACGTGGAACAGTAGTTAAACATCTTAAAAAAAATAATCTATGTTCCACGTGAAACGTTTTAGATTTTAAATTTTATAACGTTCCACGTGAAACATATTAGAAGAAAGTAAATGAATTTTATAACGTTCCACGTGGAACGTTAAAGTAAAGAATTTGAATAAAAGATTAAATCGTTCCACGTGGAACGATTTTTTAAGTTTGAGTTTAAAAGAAAAAGAACAAGATGTTTCACGTGGAACATGATTTTAAAATGGTCTTTGAAGTTTAGAATGGAAGTTTAGAATGGAAGTTTAGAATAGAAGTTTAGAATAGAAGTTTAGAATAGAAGTTTAGAATAGAAGTTTAGAATAGAAGTTTAGAATGGAAGTTTGGAATGGAAGTTTGGAATGGAAGTTTGGAATGGAAGTTTGGAATGGAAGTTTGGAATGGAAGTTTGGAATGGAAGTTTGGAATGGAAGTTTAGAATGGAAGTTTAGAATGGAAGTTTAGAATGGAAGTTTAGAATGGAAGTTTAGAATGGAAGTTTAGAATGGAAGTTTAGAATGAAAGTTTAGAATGAAAGTTTAGAATGAAAGTTTAGAATGGAAGTTTAGAATGGAAGTTTAGAATGGAAGTTTAGAATGGAAGTTTAGAATGAAAGTTTTTGAGATGTTTCACGTGAAACACTTTTGAAGATTCCTGTTTGAAGATTCCTGTTTGAAGATCCTAGTTTGAACTTGGAACTTGAAACCTCAAACTTGAAACAAAAAAAAATATACGTTCCACGTGGAACAAGAAAAATATAAAAGTAATTCTAGAAACCGCGTTAGCGGTTTTTGGAGAATAATAAAACAAAATGTTTTTAGAAGAATACGATGTTATTGTGGTTGGTGCTGGCCATGCTGCTTCTGAAGCTGCGGCTGCGGCTGCAAATTTGGGGTCGAAAACTT
>Ga0099824_1008105_pt1 | contig 13560 bp, 19 predicted proteins | sample SiratrowhiteBW_FD_76837 | JGI IMG/M metagenome (GOLD analysis project Ga0099824, IMG submission 76837) | Root nodule microbial communities of legume samples collected from California, USA - Siratro white BW | ecosystem: Host-associated > Plants > Roots > Nodule | place: USA: California... | reverse complement strand
AATTAGTTACAATAATTGGATTTCTTATCGGTTGTTTTCTTGGTGCCGTTGCAGGAAAGTTTTTCGGATTAGGCACTTTAATTCTGCCTGGAACTGCTATGATTATTTGCTATTTATACCACCGAGACAGCCAGTAAACGCGCATTTTTGAATTGCAGTTTGCCAATAATATAGTATCTTTAAAGAATGGTTTTTATCTCTTTTCCTAAAAAAGAAATTGCTGATATAGAAATAAAACAAAATACAACCCAAGAATATGGAAACAATAAAATTAGAATTAGACGAAAAAAAACATGGTGCTTTTAATCTCTATGTCGACGATAAAAAACTAGGCGAAATGACAGTAAGCATTAAACCAGATTTGTTGACGGTTTATCATACTGGAGTTGAACCAGAAGCAGAAGGAAAAGGTTATGCAAAGAAACTTTTAGAAGAAATGGTAGCATACGTTCGCGCCAATAATTTAAAAGTTTTACCGCTTTGTCCTTATGTGCATGCGCAATTCAAAAGACATCCAGATGAATATGAAGATATTTGGAAGAAGTAACGTTGAAAAGACGAAAGATTAAAGATGAAAGACAAAAGACTGGAGATGAAAGACTGGAGATGAAAGACTCTTGTCTCTAGGCTTAAAAATTAAAGATTAAAAAACTATGAATACAGATATATTAACAGATGGCGTTCCTTTAAATGAAGCCAAAAAAGCCCTCATCATGATTCACGGTCGTGGTGCAAGCGCGCATGATATTCTTTCTATCGCCAAACATCTTAAAGTAGAAGATTTTGCATTGGTTGCGCCTCAGGCAGAAAACAGAACTTGGTATCCGTATTCTTTTTTGGCACCCCTAAACGAAAATGAACCTTCATTTTCAAAATCATTAGAAGCTATCCACCAGGTTGTTGTTGCAATTCAGCAAAACGGAATCGAAAAAGAGAATATTTATTTCTTGGGCTTTTCTCAAGGAGCTTGTCTTGCTTTGGAATTTACAACCCGAAATGCCGCAAAATATGGCGGAATCGTAGCTTTTACAGGTGGGCTAATTGGTGATAAGGTGTATGAAAATCATTATTCAGGAAATTTTGAAAATACTCCTGTTTTTATAGGAACAAGAGATCCTGATTTCCACGTTCCTGTAGAAAGAGTGAATGATACAGAAGCGCTTATGGAAAAAATGGGTGCTGACGTTACTAAAAAAATCTATCCAAATATGGGACACACCATCAGTCAGGACGAAGTAAATTGTGCAAATGCATTGATTTTCAATAAAAAATAATGTTTACTATAACTCGTGTTTACAGCGATACTAACGGAGAAAGCCATTTTGAAGACTTTCAAGTTCCGTTGAAGAACAATGGAGATATCGGATTTTTATCTGATGATGAGCCTGTCAAATCTATTGTTTTTAGAGAAGTAAGTCCTTCTTACGATTACGATTTTCATAATGCGCCAGACCGCCAATATATAGTATTACTGGAAGGAGGCGTAGAAATCGAAACTTCACTGGGAGAAAAAAGAACATTCTCGACGGGTTCAATTTTATTGGTGGAAGACACTACTGGAAAAGGCCACAAAACTAAAAATATCGAACCAAAGCTTCGAAAATCAATATTTATAAAATTGTAATTTAAAAAAGTGCCACTCCCGATAGCTATCGCAATAAAGAATTAAATTGATTTTTTTTTGCCACGAAGGCGCTAAGACACATAGTTTTTTTGCAAATACTAAAAAAGAATCTTGCAAAGACGCAGAGTCGCAAAGTTTTACTTTAAGTAATTTAATCTGCATAAATCTTTTAATCCAGATAGCCATCGAAAGCGTGAAAAAAAAATCAAAAGCAAACGTGAAAACTATGTGCGTTTAAATAAGTGAAATGCCTTTTATGCATCCTAAAAAGCTATGTTTCTATGTGTTTAAAAAAAACATAAACCTTTAATCTGCTTAAATCTTTTAATCTCGATAGTTATCGAAAGCGTGAAAAATTTTCAATCTTAAAAATTTTTTCTTTTTTATTGATTCTCTAAATATACATTTTCCATTATCAAAATCACGATATATCGTGTAATATCAAATTGGCTCTTTCTTAAAAAACCTAATAATAAAGCACTTACTCAAATGGAACAGGGTTTGGTTATTCTTTAAAAAACATCAAAAACGTGCCGTATTTCATTTCTTAATCTAGGTTAATCGATCCAGAAGCATAACGGACGTAAATTTGTAAAAGAAAAATCAATAACAATTTAATATAACAAATACCATGGAAAATAAAATATTAGGCTTACACCATATTACTGCAATCGCAGGTGACGCTAAACGTAATTTTGACTTTTATTCAAAAGTTTTAGGACTAAGATTCATCAAAAAAACAGTAAACTTTGACGATCCTGGAACATACCATTTTTATTTTGGCGACGAAGTAGGAAGCGCTGGAACAATACTAACTTTTTTCCCTTGGGGAGAAGGAATCCAACAAGGAAGAAAAGGTTCTGGAATGGCAACAGAAATTGGTTATTCTGTTCCAAAAGGAAGTTTGGATTTCTGGCAGAAACGTTTTGAGAAATACAATGTAATTTACAATAAACCAGCTGAAAAGTTTGGAGAAAAATATTTGACTTTTTTAGATCCAGACGGACTAAAATTAGAGTTAATCGAATCTAAAACAGAAGATAACCGAAAAGCTTGGGAAACAGATGAAGTAAAAGCAGATGTGGCAACAAAAGGTTTCCATAACATTACTTTGACTTTAAACAGCATCAAAGCAACTGCTGCTATCTTAACTGACATTTTCGGTTATAAATTAATCGATCAAGAGGTAAACTGCTACCGTTATGCAACAGATGCTGTAGAAAATGCTGCCATTGTTGACTTGGTGGAATTACCAGAGGAAAAACGTGGTTTAAATGCAAACGGAACTATTCATCACGTAGCATTCCGTGTTCCAAATGATGAAATTTTGATGAAATTCAGAGAGAAAATCGAAGATTACGGATTGTCTATTACACCGCAAATTGACAGACAGTATTTCCACTCTCTATATTTTAGAGAACCAGGAGGAGTTTTGTTTGAAATTGCAACTGATAATCCTGGGTTCACTGTAGATGAAAGCTTAGAAGAATTGGGTCAGAACCTAAAACTTCCTGCTCAATACGAACCTCAAAGAGCTGCTATCGAAGCTCATTTGGTTAAAATCAATTAATTAAAAACTAAGCCGGTTTGTCTTAAACCGCGACACAACTATTTGAAAAGAGGTTTTCCTAGAGAAAGCCTCTTTTTTTTATAACTTCAGAGAATCGCAGTTTTTTATAGCAAAGAATAGCCGTTTACAATACAAAAACTTAAAGTCTCAGACTCTCATTCACGAAGACTCGGGATAGCATCTCAAAATCAGCGATCCATCCACTGTTTAAAGAAAGGCGTTTTTTCGCGACTTATGATTACCTCGCGTTCTGGATCAAGTTTTAATTGGATCTTTAGTTTTGCGTTGAAGTAGTTGGCAATAGATTTAATGCTTTCTGCACGAATGAAAAACTGGCGGTTGGCACGGAAGAAAATATTTGGATCTAATTCTTGTTCCAGTTCTTCCATAGTTTGCGGAATAGAAATAATTACACCCGATTTTAGGAATAAATTACTGGTTTTAAATTCAGAATATATAAAATCAATATCGGAGACATCTACGCTTTTGTAACCATCGCGATAGGTTACTAAAAAACGCATTCTGAATACAGGTTTCTCAATCAGTTCTTTTAGAATTTCAGCTATATTAGTAACGTTGGCTTCGTTTTTATTTAAAGATTTAAATTTGTTTAAGGCAAACTCCAATTCGTTCTTTTCTATAGGTTTCATCAAGTAATCGATGCTGTTAACCTTAAAAGCGCGAATTGCATATTCGTTATACGCTGTCGTAAAAATAACAGGGCAAGTGATTTCGATTTCGTCAAAAATAGCAAAGCTTAGTCCGTCAGCTAAGCGGATGTCCATTGTAATGAGATCTGGAGGCGGATTCAATTTTAGCCATGCAACAGTATCTACAACTGTATCAATAATGCCAAGAATTTCGCAGTTGGGTTCGAGCTCTTCCAAAAGCCTTTTTAAACGGCTGGCGTTAATGCTTTCATCTTCTACAATTAAAATTTTCATAACTCTTACATTAATGGCAGACGTACGTCATAATAACCGTTTGATTCAGTGAAAATCGGCATTCTCTGAGATAAAATTTTATAGCGGAATTCGATATTTTTATTTCCAATACCTGTCGAAACCAACGTTTTTCCAGCGGTTCTTTGCAAATTATTTCGAACGACAATATCGCCAGAATCAGAAAAAACAGAAATAGCAAGCGGATTCGCTAAAGTTGCCATATTATGTTTTACAGCATTCTCTACCAATAACTGTAAGGTTAAAGGCGGCAAATGAAGAGCTAAAGCAGACGAATCAACCTCAATTTTTAAGTCGATTTTTTCTCCCAATCTTTTCTTCAACAAATAAAAATAGGCATTCAGAAATTCAATCTCCTCTTTTACAGTAATCGTGTCTTTATTTGAGTTTGAAATCATATAACGATATACTCTCGTTATATTTTCTAAGAACGAAGCGGCTTCTTTCTGATCTTCATAAATCAATTCTGTCAAAGTGCTGAAATTATTGAACACAAAATGCGGATCTAACTGCATTTTTAAAGATTCTAATTTTGAACGTGTTACCGCTTCTTGAAGTTCAGAAGCTCTAACTTTTAATTCAGCAGTTTCTATAGCTTTTAAACGCCACCTGTTTAGAAGAAATATTCCAGTATGAATGGCACTTATGAAAAGCGAAATAATCGCAGCCATAATTTTAGACTGCCAAATGGTAACCAGATCATTTTCTTCTAAGGCTGTACATGGATAGAAATAATCCCAGACACTGGAAAAAATAAAATTTAAGAGACTATTTCCGGCAATTAAACAAATAAACTGTGCTATTGCCCTAAATGCCGGATTTTGTTCCCATCTTATATAATAATTCAATTTTCGCCCCACAAAAAGTGTTAGCTCTGTCAAAATTGCGCAATAGACTAAAATAATGAAAATATCAAAGGTCTGGTCTAAATCGAGCAGGCTTTGTTGTTCGAAATCGCGGTACGGATTGAGCCAATAATAAGAAGAAAGATAAACCAAAAAAACAGCTGGAATTACTATAACTCTGTAATATTTATAGAAAAAATTCTTGCCTGATTTTTTATTTTGGTTCTTTCTACTCATTAATTCATTCAAAAAATCCTATCTCATTAGTGTTCTACCAGAACAGCTTCTGCCTTAGTGGTTGCTGTAATAGTTTCAGCTGATTTTCTCTCGCGCATAACTCCCCATTTTAAGCAAGTTGCTCCCCATGAAAATCCTGCTCCAAATGTAGTTATCAATACATTCTGTCCTTCTTTAAAATCATCTTTAAAATCCCATAAACACAACGGAACTGTTGCAGAGGTTGTATTTCCGTAACGGTCAATATTTACTTTTACTTTTTCGAAATCAATTCCTAAACTTTCGCCAACAGCAGTAATAATTCTCAAATTAGCCTGATGTGGAACCACCCAGTCAATTTGGTCTGCTTCTAATTCATTTTTTGCCAAAGCATCTTGCGAAACCTGGCTCATGGCCGCAACGGCTCTTTTAAATACAAAAGCACCATCTTGTTTTAAATAGTGTGTTCTATGTAAAAGACTCTGCATAGACGTTGGATTTCTAGAACCTCCAGCTGGCACAGCCAAAGAAGAAACTCCACTTCCGTCCGTTTTCAGGATTGTTTTCATTAGACCAGCATCAGATTCACTTTTTTCTAATAAAATGGCTCCTGCTCCATCTCCGAAAAGAATACACGTATTACGGTCTTCGTAATCTACGATTGAGCTCATTTTATCTGCTCCAACGATGATTAATTTTTTATAACGCCCGCTTTCAATCATATTTGCCCCCATTTCCAGCGCATACAAAAACCCGCTGCAGGCTGCATTCATGTCAATTCCAAAAGCATTTGTAAGTCCGCTTTTATCGCAAACAATACTTGCTGTTGGTGCCAAAATGTGATCCGGAGTAGCTGTTGCTACTAACAAAGCTTCTATTTCTTCGCGGTCTACATTATAATTTTCGATAAGATTTTCAATCGCAGCTGCGGCAAGATCAGATGTTGCCGTATCGTCATCTGCGATTCTGCGTTCTCTAATTCCAGTTCTTTTGATGATCCATTCTTCCGATGTATCAACTGTTTCTGAAATTTTTTTGTTGGTTAAAATTGATGATGGTACGTAACCACCTATAGCTGTAATTACTGCGCTCATTGTTTTTTATTTTTTTTAAGCTTTGTACTCTTAGAACCCAACGCTTAACACTTTTTTTCTTTTTTTGGACTGCTCATGATCGGAATAGAATCTTTGAGGTACCACAGGAAACCAATATAGTATTCCTTAAAAACCGATTAAATCTGTTGGCAATAACTTTTCTTGAGAAATAATGTTTAAAAACTTAACAAACTATGAACATTATACAAAATCCAATTAAAATAAATTAAAAACCTATACAAAGTGTTCTCTCGGTATAACTCTGTATAGAACCTTTAATTTACCTTATTTTTAAAATCATACAATGCGGTTTCAGTTTGCAGATAATTCCCAATTCTAGCTGTTGCTGTACTGATAAAAAAACCTTTCTGCATTACGTTTTTAGAGTGCCACAAAATTAATTTAAAAATATCTTAAACCAGCAGGTTATTAAGAATAATTAACAAAACTGGTCGAAATGTTAAAATATAATTTTGAAATTCGACAATTAGCTCCAAAAATTACAGAATCTCTAAAATCAAAAAATATCTATTAAATTTTATTTTGATACTATTTCCTCAAAAAAACTTTATAATTTTTATATCATTAATTTTAAATCAAATCAATCGTTAATAATTCGGAAATGACAATAATGGGATATCTAGACCCGTTGCCAGAATCCTAGTTTTGCTTCTGTGAACCAAAGAATCCCAAAAACCGTATTTTTGAGGCACCATAATCAGCAGATCGGCCTCATAATTTTTAATTTCTTTCCTGATTTCGTTAATAACAGCATTCGATCTTACCGTTTTGTACAAATATTTTACGTCTTCAAATTCTTTTTCAATATTTGAATTCATCAAAATTCTCTGCTGCTCTTCTTTCAAATCATCCAATTTATCATCGACAGTAAAAAACTCAATTTCTGCACCAAAACCTCCTAAAGTATTTTTGATCCAGCTGAATTTCTTAATAGCCGAAAAACTTAAGCTGTCACAAGCATATAATACCTTTTTTATGTTCACAAAACGGGCAGCCTGAGGAACAGCCAAAACCGGAATCTGTAAGTTTTTAATCGCTGTTGTCGTTGAATTTCCTAATAATTCCTGCTCAAAAGAACGCTCAGCCATTCCCATTACGACAGCATCGGCGTTGGTTTCCTTAATGATTCTCGGAAGCTCATCTTCTAAAAAAGAATAGGTACAAATTGCTGCTGTTTGTATTTGAAATGAATCGGCTATTTCTTTCGCTACATTTTCAAGCTTAGAAATTGCTCGGTCAATCTGCTTCTGCATTGCATCTGCTGTTATATGCGAGTTGGCACTATGCACACTCAGAGAAAATGAATTAAATAAAACCAATTTTGCGCCAGTAGCTTTGGCTAAACCAGCAGCATACGCAACGGCGTTATTTGCAATGTCAGAAAAATTTGTCGCGGCGATTATAGTAAGAGGTGAAATCATAAATTATGTAATTAAGCTTTCTGCAAAATTGCCCAAATAAACGCTTTACACCTTTTTTATATCACCGAATAATCATTTTTTACGACCCAACCGTAAAATTTCATCCCCGAAAAAACAGGCTTTCTTTTTTGGTTTCTTACTTTAAAAACAAGAAAAATCAAGTCTGTCAGTTTTTATATTTATTACTTTTACTTTTTATTAAAACTTAGCGAATGGACGCCAAATCTCTCTTAAAAGAACATGTTTCTAAAATTGTTTCACTGACCGACGAACAATTCGAGTATTTCTTTTCGCATTTTAAAACAGAAACTTTTAAGAAAGGGCAAACTGTTATTAGCGAAGGCCAGAATGTTGACAAAGAATATTTTGTTATTTCGGGCTGTTTAAAATCTTTTTATGTTAATGATGAAGTAAAAATGTATATTCTGCAGTTTGCCATGCCTACTTGGTGGGCGTCAGATTATGCCGCGCTTTACAACAAAACCAAAGCAACAATTAATGTTGATTGCATTTCGGATGTTGAAATTCTCTCTCTTTCAAATGACGACCGAGAAAAACTCTGCAGAGAAATACACGAAGTGGAGCATTTCTTTAGATGGAGAACCAATCGTGGTTATGTGGCTTCTCAGAAAAGATTGCTTTCTTTTATGAATAATGATACGAAAACGAGATACGAAGAACTGCTGGCTCTCTATCCTGCCCTATACAATGCTGTTCCTAAACATTTAATTGCTGCTTATCTCGGTGTTTCAAGAGAAACTTTAAGCCGATTGTACAACGCTTCTAAACCACACTAACGAATGTGATCTACATCACGTAATCAATTTTAAATACCGCCATTACTTTGTATCATAAATTAATAACAATTTAAAATACAGAATAATGGAAACTAAAAATTTTAAAATTTCGAATACTGAAAGTCAAGTAAACTGGATCGGAAAAAAAGTTACTGGACAGCACAATGGAACAATTAATATTCAAGAAGGCACTTTTACTTTTTCTAATGACGAACTGACTGGAGGAAATGTTGTAATTGACACCACTTCTATCGTAATTCTTGACGTCACAGATCCTGCAACAAATCAGCAATTTGCTGGACATTTGGCTTCAGATGATTTCTTTTCTACAGACAAATTCCAAACAGCAGCTTTAGACATTACAGCTGTTTCTAAACAATCTTCTTCAAGTTATTTTATTGAAGGCAATCTTACGATTAAAGCCATTACACATCCAATTGGTTTTAATCTTGAAGTAAAAAGAAACGATAGCGACTTGAAAGCTACGGGCAAAATCATCATTGACCGTACCAAATATGACATGAAATTCCGTTCTGGAAACTTCTTCACTAATCTTGGCGACACTTTAATCTACAACGATTTTGAATTGGATGTTAACCTAACAGCTAAACTTGCTTAATATCTAGAAATCATGCCATATGTAAAAATTGAAGTAACTCGTGAAGGCGTTACAAGAGAACAAAAGCAAAAGCTAATATCTGGAATTACACAATTAATAACAGATGTTTTGGACAAAGACCCTAGCCTTACACACATCGTAATTCAGGAAATAGAATTGGATGATTGGGGATTTGCAGGCGAACAAGTTTCAGTATTGCGAGAAAAAGGCATTACGGCACAAAAGAAATAATCTCTTTAAAATTAGAAAAAATGAAAACAATTATCATAACCGGTGCTTCTACAGGCATTGGTAAAGCAACAGCACAATTATTTTTAGAAAAAGGGTATAATGTGGTGATCAACTCCGCAAATTTACAGAACCTTGAAAACACGTATCAAGAATTAGGTCATACGAACCGATTAGCGATGGTGCATGGCGATGTAAGCCTTATTGCTACTGGGAAAAAATTAGTCGAAACGGCCTTAGAACGCTTTGGAAGCGTCGATGTTTTAATTAATAATGCGGGAATTTTTCAGCCACAATCTTTCTTAGATGTAGAAGAAAAGGACTTGGATCGTTTTTTAAAAATTAATTTAAAAGGAACTTATTTTACAAGTCAGGCAGCTGTTAGACAAATGCTACAGCAAGGAGAAGGATCTATTATTAATATCGGAACCGTTTTGGTTGACCATGCTATTGATGGATTTCCTGCTACAGCACCAATTTCAAGCAAAGGCGGCATTCATGCTTTTACCAGACAGCTCGCTGCTGAATTCGGAAAAAACAATATTCGCGTAAATGCCATTGCCCCAGGAATAATTAGAAGTCCGCTTCAGGCTAAAACTGGCATAGACAATGCTGATAGTTTGGCTGGGCTGCATTTATTAAACCGCATTGGAGAAACCGATGATGTGGCGCAATTGGCTCTTTATTTGGCTGAAAGCAATTTTGTAACGGGAGAAATCATTAATTTAGATGGCGGTCACGTTGCTGGCCATAGCATTTGATAACTTCAAAAGTTAAAATCATGGAAAATTTTAGCACAAATGCAGCTTTAATTACGGCTGTACTTATGAATTATTTTAACGGAATTTATAATGGTGATGTTCCTCTACTTCATAGTGTATTTCATCAAGAAGCGATTATTGGTTTTGATCTTAATGGAGAAACCCATTTTAAAACCGTAAATCAATATTTGGAAGGTGTAAAAAACCGTAAAAGTCCACAGGAATTGGGAGAAGAATTCAAAATGAAAATCCTATCTTTAGAAATTATCAATAATACCGCTGTCGCGAAAGTTCAGGTTCCGATATTCGAGTATAATTATTATGACTTCTTAAGCCTTATCGTTGTTGATGGCAAATGGGTTATCAGTAATAAATTAGCAACTAAAGTAAATTAAAATACAATGTGGAATTCAACCAAAATAACACAGTTACTAGGCATTGAGTATCCAATTTTACAAGGTCCAATGGGCGGTGGTTTTTCAACTGCCGCTCTTTTGGCTTCTGTAAGCAATGCGGGAGGATTGGGCAGTTACGGTGCTTATACGCTTACGCCAGAAGAAATTCGTGAAGCTGGAAAAGAAATCAAACTCGCTACTTCTAAACCTTATAATATCAATTTATGGGTTAATGATGTCGATAAAAGCCTTTTAAATTATCCTTCAGAAAAACTAGAAAAGATAAAACTGCTTTTTAAACCTTATTTTGATGAATTAGGGATTTCGCTTCCCGATTTATCTTCTGATATTCCTTCTAAATTTGAGAAACAAGTTGAAGTTTTATTCGAACTCAAACCAGCCGTTTTTAGTTTCATTTTCGGAATTCCGTCGAAAGAAATACTTCTAGAAAGCCGAAAGTTGGGAATAAAAACTATCGGCGCGGCAACCACTTTAGAAGAAGCGCTTGCACTAGAAGATGCCGAAGTCGATGCTATTATTGCTGCAGGATTTGAAGCTGGCGGCCATAGACCATCTTTTCTAAAACCTGCACAAGATTCTTTTACAGGATTATTTACCCTTGTACAGCAATTAAAAGCTAAAACCAAAACGCCAATTATTGCTGCAGGAGGAATTATTGATGCAAAAGGCATAAAAGCTACTATGGCTTTAGGTGCCGATGCTGTGCAATTGGGAACTGCTTTTATGGTTACCGATGAATCTGGCGCAGCTCCCATTCACAAAGAAATGCTTTTTGCTAACCCAAACACTCCAACAACAGTTTCGAAATCACTAACAGGAAGAATGGGCAGAATGATCAGCAATACCATTTCCGACGCTGTTCCTTTTGAAACTGAAGTATTGCCTTTCCCGCTTCAAACCAAATTGATTGCACCTTTAAAAGTAGCCGCGCTCGCGCAAGGAAGAACTGATATGGTTAGTTTTTGGTCTGGACAAAATACAAGTAATTTAAAACATCATAAAGCAAGCGAGTTAATGCAGGCTTTAATTGCTGAAATGTCTGCTTAGTTTTTTTTACCGCAAAGCACGCAAAGAGTTTTCGCAAAGTACGCTAAGTTTATTTAATCTCGCAAAGCTTTGCGAACTTAAAACACAATCTAAAGCAAAAAAAACTTAGCGTACATTGCGGTAAAAAAACACAACCCCGTATCCTGTCCATTTCACCCTGAAGTTTGTCCGCTTCAACATATTTTCGATTTCGATTTTAAGGCTTTCAACGCACATTTGTACCGTTAAATAACTTTAAATATCAAAATCATGAACTCAAAAACAACAAAAATTATCTATTGGACAGGCGCAGTATTAACTTCTTTATGGTTTGGCGCAAGCGGTTTCTTCGAACTAACAAATAATCCATTAGTTTGGGGAATTACACAGCAATTGGGTTATCCAGCACATTTTATTTATATCCTTGGCGTTTTTAAAGTAGCCGGAGTAATTACACTTTTAATTCCGAACAAATTATTGCGATTGAAAGAATGGGTTTTCGCAGGCGTATTTTTCGACATCATTTTTGCTTTCTTTTCAAAAATAGCCGTTTTAGGTTTTGGTGCTGCGACTGATGCCATTGTAGCCTTTATAATGGTAAGCGTAACTTATGCAATGTATAGAAAACTATATACAGCAACTTACGTTCCTTCAGAAATCAATTAATACAAATTACATTAAAATAAAAATGCCTAATAATTAAACATTAGGCATTTTATTATTTTCTATTTAATCTTTCTTTAATTAATTATCATGAAAAAGATCATCTTAATTCTCTGTTTTATACTTTCAGCTTTGTTCTTTATAAGCTGCTTTATGTTTCCTGGATTGTAAAATCAAACCAATTAGTTTATCTGAAAAAATGATGAATTAATTGGTTTTATCGATTTTCCAACCAGCTTAAAAATGCCGTTGCTTTTTCTTTTCCAACCAATAATTTTTCTTCTGTTGGCACACTTAATTTCACAATTATTTTACGAGAAAAATAATGTTCTGCTTCGCGAATCGCCGAAAAATTAACCAAATATTGTCTATTGATTCTAAAAAACTGAATTGGCGATAAAAGCTTATGAATTTCATCTAACGACTGCGTTAACGGGTATTCGTTTTTATCTAAGGTCATAATTGTCGGCATTTCGTTTTTGATGTAAAAAAACGCAATATTCTCCGTTAAAACCGTTTGATATTTATTGTTTTTGAAAACCAAAAAACTACTTTTCCCTTTATTTTCACCATTTCGCGTAAGCAAATAATCAAAATCGGGCATTGCTTTTTTATTTCTCTGAAAGAAATTTTTCAGTTCTCCCGCTTTCTTTAAAGCCTGCGAAATGCTTTCTCTTGAAAAAGGTTTCAAAACATAATCAATTCCGTTAGATTTAAAAGCATCAATCGCATAATCATCAAAAGCGGTACAGAAAATTACAGGCGATAAAACCTCAACGTTTTTAAAAATCTCAAAACACTGACCGTCTGCCAGCTGAATATCCATGAAAATCAAATCGGGCTGATCGTTTTCTGAAAGATAATCGACCGCGCCGTCAATGCTTTGTATATAAGACAAAATCTGAACATCAGGTCTGATGCTCAGAATAAGTTGGCCAAGAGCTTTGGCTGTTTTTACTTCATCTTCAATTATTATGATAGTCATAATCAAGTGGTATTTTTACTTTAAAGGTAGTTTCGTCTTTGTCAATTTCAATTTCTTTATGAATCAGGTGCATAAAACGCTGGTTGATATTATCTAAGCCAACACCTGTAGACACAGCGCCTCTTTTGAGCTGAATCTTATTTTCGACCACTAAAAACTCATTTTCTGTATAGAGTTTTATTTTCAACGGCTTATCTAAAGAAACGACATTGTGTTTGATGCAGTTTTCAATTAACAATTGCAATGTGAAAGGCGGAATCGCCGAATCATATTGTTTTGGATTAATTTCATTTTCTAAAACAAATCCGTCTT
>Ga0099824_1008104_pt1 | contig 13561 bp, 9 predicted proteins | sample SiratrowhiteBW_FD_76837 | JGI IMG/M metagenome (GOLD analysis project Ga0099824, IMG submission 76837) | Root nodule microbial communities of legume samples collected from California, USA - Siratro white BW | ecosystem: Host-associated > Plants > Roots > Nodule | place: USA: California... | reverse complement strand
TGAGACACATGTGTGTGTTTCAAAATTACACACAGCGAACCACTTATTTGAACTGAGCTAACCACTTAGACATTCCACCCCTGAGACACATGTGTTCCAAAACAACTGCGTTTTCTCTTTCATTGTTATGCGGGACAGCACATGCCACGTCAGAATGTCAAACGGAATTAAGAGAAAATACAGTACCAAAGTATCATTTTCCTAAAAAAAAATATTTTAATGACATTAAATTATTGATGACCATGTGGCTCGTCTCATTCGCCATTACTGTCTCATTTTTTCTTGTGCTATTTGGTCTTTCAGCGACCCATCCATCCATTATAGCACGGTCCCAACAGCACCTAACCTGCTAATCAAATCTGCAATTGCGCAGATCCACCATTCCTATGTCTCTTGTGTTTTTCCTTTATTTCGTTTATTTTTTATAAATTAAAGGTTAAATAGTCATATGGATATATTTTATTTTTAATATAAAAAAATTACAATTTTAGTAAAAAAATTAATTCTACTAATTTTTGTTTGAAATTAATAAACAATAAAATAATTCAATATGTGTTTATTTTTATAATTATAATAATTATCAAAAATTTATGATTAATATATAATTAATTTTTTTTAAAATATTTTTTTATTTAAAAATATTTTTTATTTTAAAATAATTAATATGAATGCGTTGAGTTTTTCTTTAATAAATATATAAAATAATTATTATATTAAATGTGTATTGAATTATCTTAATCAATAAAAGAATTTAAATAAAATAAAATAAAAATAAATTTTAATATTAAAATCACAATCTTTTACTGTATTAAAATTAAAATTCATTAATTCTTATTATATTGAAACTACTGTTTAACCTAAGTTAAATTTTGGAGATGAAAATTTAGAATTGAGCAAAATACCAAGTAACTATATAAATATATTATTAGAGTCATGAGTCATTGTCATTTCATCCCATTTCGTTGAAAAGTTTCAATTTTTATAAAATCTTTTTCTGTCCAACACATTATTTATTTAATGTACTTATCAGAGTAAGTTTCTCCATTCTTATCTCTCTTCTTCTATACCTTTTCTACACAACTTTAAATGTTATTTTCTAAAATATCACAATTATCATCATACAATATTTTCCTCTGTGTATATTAAGAAATAAAGTTGGACGAATTCAATTTGTTTTATGACAACGATGGACCGATTTCTCTTCATTCCGTTTTTTTTAATTAATAAATATAGTATTAAAAGAATAATTATAAATTATAAATGATATTTTTTCTCTAAAAATTTTGGTTATATTTTTCGTCCAGTAAATTAAAATTATTCTTGTACTCTATAAATTTAAAATAGGTTTTCTTTCTTTTAATTTCTCGTCAATAATAACATTGCACTCATTGTTGATATTACTAATAATATCTCTGTCAGTACAATACATGGCGAATTTTTTTAAAATTTTTCGGCCAAAATTATTTTTGTAAGTTTTAAAATTTTCTCCGAATTTTATTTACTCTCTCAATTTTTAAAAATATTTAGTCCTAAGATTTTAAAGCAGTTTTTATAAGTCTTCTAGTTTAGAAATAATTTAATTAATTTTCAAACTTAGGGTTGTTGAAAATTTGTTGACACAACCAACACGTGTTTAATTTGATAATATAATTTTAAAAGTTTCTGAAATATCTTTCTTAGTTTCCTATTTCTTATTCATTTTCTGTTTATAATTGTGGTATGTGTGATTGTAACTATTACTATAAAGATACGGTCCCTTCTTATCTTCTACATTTTTTTTTTCTTGTGATTGAAATATCTGAATATAATATTTCTTTTTGCTTCAATAGATTTTGGAAAATCATGAGCAAACTAAATTTGTAAAGTTCTAGGTCTAAGTAATTTAGATATTGTCCTAATTTAGTTGCAACAATCTCCTTTTTCTATTATGATAGTCATAAAAAGAGATTATTTGATGAAAAATATATTTTTGATTTTTTTCTTGTGTTGTTCACCTTGAATGTAGAAACAAGAGTAAGTTATACGAACTCATTCAGGTTTTCCCAAATTACATTACCACAAAAATCTTTTAAATTTCTTTTAAACAAGCCTTTCTTTTATTAAAAAAAACTCCACTATTATCCCTTTTACATTACACATGCATCCTTTTAAGTTTTAAAATATAAAGTCTTGTAAAGGAGGTCAGTATAATAATAGAAAAAGAAGATCTGTAAGTATAATTTGAAAAAGTTAGAAATAATATGCATATTATACCACTACAATAAAAATTATGACTTTCCAAATCTTTATATAAATATATATATATATATATATATATATATATTTGCGCGTGCAAGTAAAGAATAAAAAAAGTAAGTGATTTAGATAAATCACGTATGCATATAAATTTATTGATCATATAAGTTTATAGAAGATTTCAAGAAAAATAATTTATTGATTTTTTTGCCGTTTCTTCCTTTTTCATAGTTTTCAAGTTGTTAATGGATTTTCAGCAAGTGTTATGAGTCCTCAAGTAATATAGTAAATAAGCAGAGTATCGTATCCACAAAGAACAAAATTTGATTGAAAACTGAATATTTATCAATATATGGTGAATAACAGCAAGTAATAATAATGAGTTTGTTTAGGAATTTAAAAACGTAACAATAAAGCAATTAAAAGTGATAAACTTAATAGTAATAAAGGTCTTGGGATTGAATTGTAACTTTCTCTCCTTCCCATACACTCATAATTAAGTAATTATGTCATCTCATTAAATTACCCTTCTGTGCAAATCAAAACATTTTCAATCTAATTTCTCTAGCATTGAAATTCATAGATTAAAATATCTACCTCTATTCTTAGTTACTAGATTAAATTAATCAGCATTAAGAACATTTGCAATGAACAGTCATTACGTTACACTTCATTCCTGAATGTATACATACAATGAATTGAACATTTATTTCCAATTTCAAATAATGCTTTCCAGTCAAAATAAGAAATCTAAGATATACAAATGCTAAACAAAACGTTAACAAAGGTAATTAAATTGAATGACATAAAAATAATATTAAGAGCATGTGAATTTGAGAATTTACATTCAATCACAAGAAGAAGAGAAGTTAGCTACGCATGGTAGCCATGAAATTACAATAGGAAAGAATAAAAGGAAAATTCTTGATAACAAAAGAGCTTCAAGAGATCTTCTAAAAGATACCCCTCCCATGTTCAACCTAGCATCTCTTTTATAAAAGATCCCTACTATCTGTTACAGAGCGGCCGTTATTTCGCACTTCACACCTTCAGTGGCGTTGATGCTTTCGTTCAGAGCTTCTTTCTGATTTAAGTGAGTTTTAGCTCGAGCTTCCCCTTTAGTGTAAGCAAGAAGTCACTTAGAAATCTGTTTTTCTGCTCCTTTCCTTAATTCCAGCGTTTCTCATTCTCTCTTCCTTCGAATCTTACCTAAATCTCAATAACATTTTCTCTTTCCACAACCAAAATGCATTAAACAGAAAAATCAACAATAAAATATCTAACTAAACAAAATCCCTAAAAAACCTATAATTAAAACAGAATCACTGTTAAAAATCCTAACAACTCTATACGTAATTAACCAACAATTAACAGTTATCAAAAGTCTCCCCACTTAGCTTCTTGCTTGTCCCCAAGCAAGACAATAAGAACTCTCAATATCTCATAATTCATGTGCTCTGTTTCTCCTCTTAAGCATTTCTTAATTTCAAGTAATTCACCCACAACTTCATAAACTAGAAATTCCACAATCCAATATTCAAACAACAAAATGCAAGTCATGACAGGATGTTCTCATCTCACACTTCTCACCACTGTTTTCCTCAAAGAAAATGACATATTACTCTCAACCAAAAGCTGCTATTCATTTATCAAACAAATTCACCCTGCAATTTGATAAGTCCGAAGGTCTTCAAAAGGTTGTACCGTGGTTTGGCTACGAAAAAAACTTGGTGTTTCTTGGAACACAAAACATACATATAGTTTCGAAAATCATGGATACAACTTGAATTTAAATTTGGAGAACTAATTGGACTATGAATTCTTCACCACTTTTACTTTCCAGCTGACTGTATCATTCAACATTGCTCGAGCTAAGACAGTAGCTCATGCTTCCCACTGTGTACCCCTTTTCCAACTACTATTTTTTTTCTTTTCTTTTTTCAAATGTACAGAAACAATATATATATATATATATATATATATATATATTTGTTTTTTTCTTTTTTTTTAATTTGGAGTACACTCTTATAGCAGCCTACCTTACTTCCACAGTATCCACAACCTTCATTTACTTAGAACTCCCTTTTTCTTCAAGTTGTACCACAATTTCCTAACTACATACTCAAGGTGGGTTTTATGGACATATAACTCAAGGTTTCAATAATTTAGCCCAATTTGGTTCACAATTCAATCTCTCATCTTACCAGGTAGCTTTTTGGCTCTAGTTATCATTTACCCTCAATCAAACAACATGTCTTCCTCATCCTTATCAATACAAGATAAATCCTAGCTTAACAAATTAAAGCAACAATTAATATCAAGACAATATGCCTTTCAATATTGATCTCAGTGTTACTTCCTCCCATACTGTTTCACTCTAATCCTATCAACTCTTGCTAATGTTAATTCTCCTATTGTCATGCAGTCTTCCTAACTTTCTGTCACTGTTAGCTCAAGCTTAAAAATAAGCATACACTACTTAATGCACACAAAATGTTTCAGTCACAATCCCAACAGTTCCATTACTTTCAGCACACAGTCATGTTAACACAACATATATTATGTTCAGCCATTAGTTCCTGTGCCTAAGCCTTGTACAATTATCCATCATGTGCAAATTAATACAGTTATCCATCACAAATAGACATTCATCAAAATTAAAAGACTATTCTACCACAGCTTATCTCTGATCAGCATTTCAAAATATCATCCCAGCCTTTGACATATCTACAGCTAATCAAATCAGCCACAAAAATTCTCCTTCAACAGTACCACAACAACCTTCAGTAGTTGCTCCTTCTTCTTGCTATAGCAACCCTCAGTAGTTGCTATCCTCCTCAGTTGTGTCCTCATTACTCGAAGGATTTCCTGATGATGTCTCCTCATTACTCACTAAATCTTCTTCATCAACTGCCCGATCTTTCCCCTCTGTATCTGACGATATCACAAACTGAGTCTTCAGAGGCTCTATCTCCTCTATAACAGCCAAAGTTCCTGCTACATTTCTCTTTGCCCTTTTTGATCTTCTTACTGGCTCAACTACAGATGGTTCCTTCATTGGTGAATCTGCCTTCTTTGATCTTGTCGACCTTCTTGATGGTTCAGCCACTGGTGTCTCCCTTGCTAGTGAATTTGCTTTTTTTGTTGATGGACCTGCTCTTTTCACTGGTGTTTTCTTTGCTGAATCTGCCCGCCTGACTGGTGAATCTGCTCCTCTGATTGGTGACTCTATTCGTGGTTCAACTGGTGGTTCAACTGATGGTTCAACTTGTGGGTTTGCATGGCTAGCTGCTACTGGCTCCTCTGTTACTAGAGCTATGGGTGGTTCCTTCTCTACTCCTGGTTCATTGAGTGGTTCATTCTCTACTCCTGGTTCATTGTTCACTGGTGCCCCTTTATTTCCAGCATCACTCTACACTTCATCCCCATCATTTTCAGCCCCTCCTACTGAACTTGGCCTGTCCTCAGGCCAGTTCAAATAAGAGGATAGTTCTTTATCATTCATGAAAGTCTTGCTCGCATGGCATGATACATCTGCATCATGAATCTGGAAATAACACTCTGCTGATCCTCCATATGAAACACATGTCTCATTATTCTTTTTTCCACTGCCTCTAGAGTTGGTGATGAGGGTGACTTAGGTGGACTTGGTGCCCTGTTTCTCTATTTCGGATACTCTTCTACATTCGTACAATGAAGCTGAATGAACTTCAAATCAATTGGAGCTCAGATCTTCACCTTCGGATCAACAAATACTCCCTGGCTTTCACATAAGGCAGTGATCAATGCTGGGAACCGCAGAGTTCCTCTTCGTTCCCCTCTTCCTACTCTCTCTTCATCCACCACCTTCTGTATTTCATCATAAATTACCCTCGCAATATTGATGGTAAAGTCATCCTGCATCATTGAAAACAACAAATTGCTCTTCGTGACATTTATATCCGAAACATGCCCAGTTGGCATAACATTTGCCAGCATGAATGTCAGCTAGACTTGCACCAATGTCCTCATATCCCTTCTCCTTATACGTGTTTCCTTTCCAGCTTCAGTCAGCTGATAACCCTTTCCTGGCATGCACAGAACTGGTGCCACCTTCCTGTTATTGAACCCTTTCTTCCTGCCACATAACCTCTGATAATGACATTGCTCATCTTGTCTGCGATAAGGGTTCTCCAAAAGGTCATCAATAACTTGTGGACTGTACTTAATCCACCTTCCTCTTACCATTGTCTTCCTTCTATGTCTCTCCTGACATTCCAGATAAGCGTTGGAGTAAAACTCCCTCACAATCTCAGCATCGAATTTTTTCAATGGCTCAGCCAACCTCCTCCAATTGCATCTCAGTATCCCCATTAAGAAAGGGTCACAATCCCCAGGCTTGAAGTCTACTCTCCTTTCGGCAATAAACCCCAACGCTTAATCTGCTCATACCTTCTGACTTTGTTATCATTCAGAAACTTTTGAGCACTCTGCTGTGCTTGAATATTTGCTGCCTGCTCCTGCTTCGGCGTGTCGGAGGGTATGGCCTCATCAAAAAATTGATCAGCTCCTCTATATCGCTTGGGTGGACATCCTCTAACAGCTATATGCCTTACTAGTGGCATTTTCCCTGCAAACCAAAGTTAGCACCAATTGCTTCCTACAAACATCACTACCCTTTCATCGAATAGTCATGAACCTTAAAAACCAAAACTTTTGCCCCCAAAATATAACCCTAACTACTCGCAATAGATTCCAGAACCTATTCTACCATGGATAAACGACTTAAGATGACTGTCATAACCACAGGCAACTTCGCATTTAACAATAACCTAAAAAAATCCTACCTTGATTCCCAGAAAGTTGTTGAACAATGTTGTGTGTGCTCTGTGCATAAAGTGCGAAGTTGAATCGTCTCAAACTCGCTCAGTGCCAGGACCTTGTTAGCCAAGGCAATGTTCTGTTCTATTTAAACTACGCTAAGTGACATTTAGCTTGAGCTATGAAAATAGCTCAAGCTAAAAAAATTATTCTAACTGTAATTCAAACAACCCTAATCTATCCTAACCAACCTATACCTACCATGCATGACTTTCAAAAGCATTTAAACACTGGATTGCCTTCCAGCAAGCGCTCGTTTAACGTTATATAGCTTGACGCCCACTCCTAATCACTCAAAGTGATTAGTGATATGAGCCTTTCAAAATCACCACCCACATAGTGTTTTAGTCTTTGCCCATTCATTAGCCAGCTTCTTTTGGATTTAGGATCTTCTATTTCCACAACTCCATGTGATCTAACTTGCTTTACCACAAATGATCCTGACCATCTGGACTTTAACTTTCCTGGAAATAACCTCAATCGAGAGTTGAACAACAAAACCAGCTGTCCAGTTTTGAATTCCCTCTTCAACAGCTTCTTATCATGATACGCTTTAATTCTTTCTTTGTACAGACGAGAGGAATTGTATGCATTCAGTCGCATCTCCTCCAATTCAGTCAATTGAAGCATCCTCTTTTCTGCTGAAGCCTTAGAATCAAAATTGAGCCACTTGAGTGCCCAAAAAGCTTTATGTTCCAATTCCACAGGGAGATGACAAGCCTTCCCATAGATCAATTGGAAAGGAGATAATGCAGTGGGTGTTTTATATGCTGTTCTGTACGCCCACAGTGCCTCATCTAACTTCAGAGCCCAATCCTTGCGTGAAGCTGCAATTGTTTTCTCCAGAATCCTCTTAATTTCTCTATTGGACACCTCAGCCTGACCATTACTCTGAGGATGGTATGCAGTGGCAATCCGATGTTTTACTCCATAATGCTCCAATACTTTCTCCAATTGCCCATTACAGAAATGTTTTCCTCCATTACTGATCAAGACCCGTGGTGTACCAAATTTGCAAAAGATATTCTTTTTGACAAATTTGATCACAGTTTTTGAATCAGCTTTCTGTGTTGGAATAGCTTCAACCCACCTGGAAACGTATTCTACTGCTATCAAAATATACTCATTAGACAATGAGCTTGGTAACGGGCCCATAAAATCAATTCCCTAACAATTAAACACCTCAATCTCCTGAATGTTTTGTAAAGGCATCTCAAGTCTCTTTGAGATGTTCCCTGTCCTCTGGTACTTATCACAGTGTTGCACATGCATATGAGCATCTTTGAACAATTTTGGCCAGTAAAAACCAAATTATAACACCTTTGCTGCAGTGCGCTCCCCATTGAAATGTCCTCCATAAGGAGAATTATGACAATGCCACAAGATGCTCTGTGCTTCCCTGCTAGTCATACATCTTCTTAACAAGTTATCAACCCCTATTTTGAACAAGTAAGGGTCATCCCAAATGTACTGCTTGGCCTCCTTAAACAATTTCTTCTTCTACTGCCAATCCATGTTTTCAGGAACAATATTTGTAGCTTTAAAATTAGCCATATCAGCAAACCATGGCCTTTCATGTACAACCAACAACTTTTCATCAGGAAATTTATCCATCACTTCAGCTTCTTTAGCAGTAATTGCTTCATTAGCCAATCTGGATAAATGATCAGCCACATGATTTTCACTCCCCTTCTTGTCTTTGATTTCCAGATCAAATTCCTGAAGTAGCAGCATCCAACGAATTAGCCTGGGCTTTGATTCTGGCTTGGTCAACAAATATCTGATGGCAGCATGATCTGTATAAATTGTCACCTTAGAACCTATGAGATAGGCTCTAAATTTCTCCAGAGCATACACAATTGCTAGCAATTCTTTTTCAGTAGTAGTATAATTACTCTGAGCATCATTTAAGACTTTGCTAGCATAGTGTATTACATAAAACAACTTCTCCTTTCTCTGTCCCAAAACAGCACCAACTGCATAATCACTAGCGTCACACATAAGCTCAAAACTCAAACTCCAATCAGGTGCAGTGATAATTGGGGCTGTGGTCAGCTTCTCTATCAATTTGTCAAATGCTGCTAAACAATCTTTATCAAAGTTGAAAGGTGTGTCTTTATTCAACAAATTGCACAGTGGTTTAGCAATTTTTGAAAAGTCTTTGATAAATCTTCTATAAAAACCAACATGTCCCAAAAAACTCCCTATTCTTTTGACATTCGTAGGTGGGGGCAGTTTCTCTATAATCTCCACTTTTGCCTTGTCTACTTCCATGCCACGTTCAGAGATTTTGTGCCCCAATACAATGTCTACTGTGACCATAAAGTGACATTTCTCCCAATTCAGCACTAGATTTGTCTCAACACATCTTCTTAATACTGTATTCAGATTCTCCAAACAAGACTGGAAAGATGAACCGAAAACTGAAAAATCATCCATAAATACTTCTATGCAGTGTTTCACCAAATTAGCAAAGATAGCCAACATGCACCTCTGAAAGGTGGCTAATGCATTACACAGTCCAAATGGCATTTTCCTATACCCAAACACACCAAAAGGACATGTGAAAATTGTCTTTTCTTGATCCTGTGGATCAACTGTAATCTGATTATAGCCTGAATAGCCATCCAGAAAGTAGTAATAGGCTTTCCCTACTAACCTTTCCAGCATCTGATCCATGAATGGTAGAGGAAACTGGTCCTTTCTAGTTGCCTGATTCAATTTTCTATAGTCAATGCACATTCTCCAGCCAGTAACTGTTCTTGTGGGGATTAACTCATTTTTCTCATTGTGGATAACGGTTACTCCACTCTTCTTTGGGACCATTTGCACTGGACTTACCCAAGTACTGTCTGAAATGGGGTAAATCATCCCAGCCTCCAACAGTTTCTGCACTTCCTTCTTCACTACTTCCTTCATAGCTGGATTCAGTCTCCTCTGTGGCTGTGCAACTGGTTTAAAATCAGCCTCCATGTGTATTCGATGCATGCAATAAGCTTGACTGATTCCCTTTAAATCTGACAATTGCCAACCAATAGCCTCTTGGTTGATTTTCAGCACCTCAATTACCTGTTTCTCCTCATCAGCAGTTAACAGATTGCTTAAGATTACTGGTTTCTTTATGTCTCCACCAAGAAAATTGTATTTAAGGTGTGGTGGTAAAACCTTCAACTCTGGTGCCTCTTCTGTGACCACATTACCTGTCTCCAGTTTCTCTCTGTTTTCTGTCTTCTGGAAAAATTCCTTAGCATGATCTAACATAGTAGCTAAGGCTAAAGCCTCTGTATCACCCATTTCCACTAACTCCTCTACAGGTTTCGTGATGACTTGCAGCAATGTCTCTGAACTACTTAAGCTTTTTTGCACTCGAATGCATTCTTCATCTATCACATCAAGCCTAAAACAATCCTTTTTGTCATTAGGATGCTTCATTGCTCCAAAAACATTGAAACTCATTCCTCATCCTCCACACAGACCTTCAGTTTTCCCTTATCAACATCTATGATCACCTTTGTAGTCTTCATAAACGGTCTTCCCAATATCAAAGGTACATCTACATCTTCTTCAATATCCATCACCACAAAGTCAACTGGGAAAAGGAATTTATCTACCTTCACCAGCAAATCCTCTATAACTCCATATGGGTGCTTGATATATCTATCTGCCAACTGCAATGTCATTCGTGTGGGCCTGACATCTATCTCTCCTATTTTCTTCAGCATGGATAACGGAATCAAGTTGATACTTGCACCTAGGTCCAACAAAGCCTTCCCTACGTACAAATTTCCCACTGATATGGGTAGTGTAAAACTCCCAGGATCACGAGATTTCTGTGGAATTTGTTTTCTGAATGATGGCCCTACACCCTGGCTCCAATTCCACTCTTTCTTCCTCTGGAAATTTCCTCTTCTTGGTCAGCATCTCCTTCAAGAAACGTGCATAGATAGACATCTGCTGCAATGCTTCTGTAAAAGGTATGTTGATCTGCAAATTCTTCATGATTTCAGTGAATCTGATGAATTGCCTCTCAGCTTCTCGTTTGGAAGGTGCATGTGGATATGACACATGTTTCAATGGTACCTCCTTCTGGATCTTCCTCCAATTCTGATTTTTATCATAATTCTCCTCATCCTGTGTTCCACCTTCTTTGCTGTTTTCAGATGAAATTGCTTCTAGTGAAAGTTCCTGCTACATTTCTCTTTGCCCTTTTTGATCTTCTTACTCGCTCAGCTACAGATGGTTCCTTCAATGGTGAATCTGCCTTCTTTGATCTTGTCGGTGCCAAAAACTTGTTAACGGATTTTCAGCAAGTGTACTGAGTCCTCAAGTAATATAGTAAATAAGCAGAGTATCGTATCCATAGGGAACGAAATTTGATTGAAAACTGAATATGTATCAATATATGGTGAATAACAGCAAGTAATAATAATGAGTTTGTTTAGGAATTTAAAAACGTAACAATAAAGCAATTAAAAGTGATAAACTTAATAGTAATAAAGGCCTTGGGATTGAATTGTAACTTTCTCTCCTTCCCATACACTCATAATTAAGTAATTATGTCATCTCATTAAATTACCCTTCTGTGCAAATCAAAACCTTTTCAACCTGATTTCTCTAGCATTGAAATTCATAGATTAAATTATCTAGCTCTATTCCTAGTTACTAGATTAAATTAATCAACATTAAGAACATTTGCAATGAACAGTCATTACGTTACACTTCATTCCTGAACGTATACATACAATGAGTTGAACATTTATTTCCAATTTCAAATAATGCTTTCCAGTAAAAATAAGAAATCTAAGATATACAAATGCTAAACAAAACGTTAACAAAGGTAATTAAATTGAATGACATAAAAATAATATTAAGAGCATGTGAATTTGAGAATTTACATTCAATCCCAAGAAGAAGAGAAGTTAGCTACGCATGGTAGCCATGAAATTACAATAGGAATGGAAAAAGGAAAATTCTTGATCACAAAAGCGCTTCAAGAGATCTTCCAAAAGATGCCCCTCCCATGTTTAACCTAGCCTCTCTTTTATAAAAGATCTCTGCTATCTGTTACGGAGCGGCCGTTATTTCGCACTTCACACCTCTAGTGGCGTTGACGCTTTCGTTCAGAGCTTCTTTCTGAATTAAGTGAGTTTTAGCTCAAGCTCCCCCTTTAGCGTAAGCAAGAAGTCACTTAGAAATCTGTTTTTCTGCTCCTTTCCTTAATTCCACCGTTTCTCATTCTCTCTTCCTTCGAATCTTACCTAAATCTCAACAACATTTTCTTTTTCCACAACCAAAACGCATTAAACAGAAAAATCAACAATAAAATCTCTAACTAAACAAAATCCCTAAAAAACCTATAATTAAAACAGAATTACTGTTAGAAATCTTAACAACTCTATACGTAATTAACCAACAATTAACAGTTATCACAAGCATTTGTCATAGTTTTAAAAATGTATTCTAACATTTTTGAGATTTACATATTTATCCATAACATAAATGATAACAAATATGAATAATAAATTGACGTAAAAAAAACATTTACGTAATACAATATTATCAGTTTTTTTTTTCTTTTCATATGTAATTTCTATTAATATTGTTTAAAATAGATAATTTCTTTTTATTACTGAAATGATAAATCATACCACATGGTTACATAGTTTCATTGAGAAGAAAGGTGTGAATTTTGAAATCCTGTCCACATGATTTTAATTAATATCTTTAGTGAAGTAATATACTTGTATTTTTCATTTTAAAAAAATTGAAATAATTAATTATAATTAATTGAAAATAATTATTTATAACAGATACTTTTATTTTTTGAATCCAGTCTTTAATTAAATAAATAAAATAAATGTTATTACTATTATTATTGTCCTATTTAAATATACATTTAATATGTTTAATGATAATTATAAAAATATATATGTTATTATATTATTTAAATATATGTTTAATGTGTTTAATTGTAATTCAAAATGAATTAATTATAATTAATTATTTTAATTTTTTCAAAAACCAACAATTCATTCACAAATGCTAGATACATAGGATTTCACTTAAAATATTAATTGAAATCATGTTAGTTGGATACTATTTTAATCTCAACAAAGATATGTTCAAATAAAATCCTGCCAGTTAACATGATTTCTTTACCCATTTCGATAATATTTTCTTTATCTAGTTTGAATAATACTAATAGAAATATCACTATTATGGAAAGAAAAATCGAATAGAAGAAGACTAAACTAAAAATAGATTATATATTTATAAAGATGAATTTACAAATATCTTTTCGAAAAAAATAATTAAACAACTTAGAATAGGTGTCCAATTAAGTAGAAATTGATTTCATAAATACCTTATCATATTACAAAGATTTAAAAAATAATTAAAAATAGTTAATAGTATCCAAATATATATATATATATATATATATATATATATATATATATATATATTT
>Ga0099824_1008101_pt1 | contig 13564 bp, 6 predicted proteins | sample SiratrowhiteBW_FD_76837 | JGI IMG/M metagenome (GOLD analysis project Ga0099824, IMG submission 76837) | Root nodule microbial communities of legume samples collected from California, USA - Siratro white BW | ecosystem: Host-associated > Plants > Roots > Nodule | place: USA: California... | reverse complement strand
TTTTTTTTGTTTTTTTTTTTTTGTTTTTTTTTTTTTTTTTTTTTTTTTTTTTTTTTTTTTCTAGAGTAGAACAAGAGGAATCAACAGTCTCCCACTGCTTTTGATTGAGTCAATTTGATCTTTGAAAGGATTTTTTTTCTTTTTTTTTTTTTCCGATGAAATTCAATATTTGTCATAAGAAATGAGATACCATTGTGCTATTTTTGGTTTTGGAGTTATCTATTTATCAATTTTAAGCTCTAGGTTTTCAGCATTGTATGTAAGTTGTAAAGTGTGACACATTTGGTTGTCCATTTAACACAAATCATCCATCTACTCTGTGTGGTTTAGATGATTTATAAATATTCCTGTTTTGAGGATGTCCCGACACAACTGTAAAGTTGCCTTGTTTGACCAGTTAGTCACAGATTTGATCTAAGATCCACTTTGTACATACAAGGAGAAGAAGGTTTGCATACAACGATCCCTGTAAAGTTGCCTTGTGTGACCAGTTGGTTACAGATTTGAATCTGAAATCAACTTTGTATAAACAAGGGGATGAATGTTGTATGCAATGACCCTCCATTATCCATTCATGAAGTAAGAAGCTTCTACGGGTGCTTGGGTATGTTAGTTTTTGCAAGTATTCCTGTTGTATAGGGTCCTGTGACTTGCTGTCTCTGGCATTTCCAATCTGGACAAGAAGATTTCATCTCATGTTTATACTTATTTGTATTTTGTCTATGTTTCTCTTTCATAGTCTTCAAGTAAAGTGTCTTTCTTGCTAAGTTTGAAAAATTCAGATCCCTTTGAAGGAGAAATCTTTTGTTTGGACAATGATTTTTAGTGTAATTAGTACAGGAGATGCGCTACAGCTTTATAGACAGACCTAAGAGTCATCTGTCTGTTTCATGCAGTTCAGCAAACCTGCCCACTTATCTTTACATCACATTAGTTTGGGAACTGTTGAGGTTGGACACATTTGGACAAGCAATCTAATTAAGCACTTATTCAATGAGTTTATTTTTATAGGCCTAATTGAAAAGTTTAATCTTGAAATTTATTGAGGTAAGTTAAAGATTTTATGGGAAGATTTTAACCAAATAACTGTCAAGTGCGTGTATGATAAATCAGTTCCATGGTAACTCTTCCAAATGTGCCTTATCCCTTTTGAATATTTAGCAGTTCTTATTAACTTTTAAGGTTTTGGAAATTGGAAAGATTAAAGAAGGCGAAACTTTATGCTTGTAGTGCATTTTTGTGCTTGTATCAATATTTGTTACTATCAACCCATAACAACAATATATTTTTTATGTGTATATGTGCCCCCTTTAAATGTTTCCATCTAAAATCTGACTTCAGGTGATTTGAATCTGATGGATTCCAATAATTGGAGACCTAATCAAGGTAATAACCCCGCTATGGATCCAAACGAGTGGAGAGCTCAACTACCACCTGATTCACCCCAAACAATTGTCACCAGAATGTAAGCTTCAATTTTAACACTGTATTTTATTATCGAGGTTATTTGAGACAGGTATTCTTAACATCTCCATCCTTCCATCATCTAATTGTCAAACTATTGTTTTTCTTGGTGTAGAATGGACACATTAGAAAAACATATTCCTGTTTCTGGTCCTGATGGATTGCTTGAACTTCAGAAGATTGCTAAAAGGTTTGAAGAGAAGATTTTTAATGCTGCAATAAGCCAGGTACGTCCATTTTGAAAATTGGGGATCCTCCATTTCTTTTGTTATTACCTATGCAAATATATAAATATATACAATAAATTATTGATGGTTTGACTCAACACTGGTGTTCTGTCTTTTTTCAGCCTGATTATCTACAGAAAATATCTATGAAGATGCTTACAATAGAGACTAAATCCCAAAACACCATGGCTAACAATATGCCACCAAATCAAGTTGGCCCTAGCAATAAACCTACAGATCAAGGTTAGCATTTAATAGCCTGGGTTTGGTGATGATATTATGATCTGGTACCAAGTGTCAAATCCTAATTAATTTATGTATAAGACTTGAATTGTTTCAATAGAATGATAGTTTTTGTAACTGATGATGATGAAATTAGAATTTTTGGCATGTGTTGAATTGTCTAGTGCGTGTGATTTTGAATATAAATGGAGAGTCTGCATTGAAATTATATGTAGAGTGCTGTAAATTACAGGGAGGAGGCTGAGGTTTAAGGAATTGATAAGGGAATAAATGAAGAAATGAAATGGAGGAGAGGAGACTATATATGACTATGCTCTGTTTTTTTTTTGCCAGAGTAGAACAAGAGGAATCAACAGCCTCCCACTGCTTTTGATTGAGTCAAATTGATCTTTGAAAGGATTTTTTTTTTTTTCTGATGAAATTCAATATTTGTCATAAGAAATGAAATACCAGTGTGCTGTTCTTGGTTTTGGAGTTATCTATTTATCAATTTTAAGCTCTAGGTTTTCAGCATTGTAAGTTGTAAAGTGTGACACATTTGGTTGTCAATTTAACACAAATCATCCATCGACTCTATATTTGGTCACTCACTTCAACAACTTTACTCAGTTCCTTTAGGAATAAAATTTATCATAATTTTAATGTTTGGTGTGGTGTGGTTTAGATAATTTATAAATATTCCTTTTTTGAGGATATGTCCCGAAACAACTGTAAAGTTGCCTTGTGTGACCAGTTGGTCCCAGATTTGAATCTAAAATCAACTTTGTATATACAAGGGGAAAAAGGTTGTATACAATGACCCTTCATTATCCATTCATGAAGCAAGAAGCCTTATGGGTGCTTGGGTATTTTATTTTTTGCAAGTATTCCTGTTGTATAGTGCCTGTGACTTGCTGTCTCTGGCATTTCCAATCTGGACAAGAAGGTTCCATCTGTTGTTTATACTTATTTATATTTTTTCTATGTTTCTCTTTCATAGTCTTCAAATAAAGTGTCTTGCTTGTTAAGTTTGAAAAATTCAGATCCCTTTGAAGGACAAGTCTTTTTGTCTGCTTTGTGCAGTTCAGAAAAACTGCCCACTTATCTTTATATCACATCATTGACAGATTAGTTTGGAAACTATTGAGGTTGGACACATTTGGACAAGCAATCTAATTAAGCACTTATTCAATGATTTTATTTTTATAAGCCTATTTGAAAAGTTTAATCTTGAAATTTATTGAGATAAGTTAAAGATTTTATGGAAAGATTTTAACCAAATAACTGTCAAGTGAGTGTATGATAAATCAGTTCCATGGTAACTCTTCCAAATCTGCCTTATCCCTTTTGAATCTTTAGCAGTTCTTATTAACTTTTAAGGTTTTGGAAATTGGGAAGATTAAAGATGGCAAAACTTTATGTTTCTAGTGCATTTTTGTGCTTACATTGTAGGTGTTACTATCAACCAATAGCAACAATATACTTTTTATGTGTATATGTGTCCCCTTTAAATGTTTCCATCTAAAATCTGACTTCAGGTGATTTGAATCTGATGGATTCCAATAATTGGAGACCTAATCAAGATAATAACCCCACTATGGATCCAAACGATTGGAGAGCTCAAGTACCACCTGATTCACGCCAAACAATTGTCAACAGAATGTAAGCTTCAATTTTAATACTGTATTCTCGAGGTTATTTAATTAGTTCTTTAACCGTTGTTGCATATCAAAGGAAAATTAATAAATAAATAATGAATCCCTAAATTGACAACATTTCGAGAAGGTTTTTTTTGTTTGTCATATAGAAGGAATTCTATCTAATATTATTGTTTTTGTTGTCATTGGTGTTTTTATTATTATTATTATTATTATTATTGTTTTACAATTTACTATACAACTTATTTGGTCTTGGTAGAATAGACCTTTCTGTGTCATTAGTAAGCATTTGGTCTGTCTTCTAATGTGGAGCACTGCTCTTTCATTTATTTTGGAGATTTAGAAAGAGAAGGGAGAGCCTTGCTCTGCTAGTTTAATATCTTTGTAACATTTTGGAGCTTTTGGTTGAAGTGCCATTATAATTAAACAAAAGATCTGTCTTGAGTACACTACATCAGGATTTTGTATTTGATTCCTCCATAATGTGTTATTTTGTTTTTCTTTCACAATTTTGGTTACAAATAGATATTTAGGAATGTTTGTTTCAAGATATATTGTATTATCAGGAAATATAAGCAGAAGAAATGTGGATGTGGAAGAATGAAGACATGATAGGTAGTTATCACATTAAGAAAACATATTCCTGTTTCTGGTCCTGAAGGATTGCATGAACTTCAGAAGATTGCTAAAAGGTTTGAAGAGAAGATTTTTAATGCTGCAACAAGCCAGGTGCGTCCATTTTGAAAATTGTGGATCCTCCATTTCTTTTGTTGTTACCTATGCAAATATATAAATATATACGATAAATTATTGATGGTTTGACACAACACTGGTGTTCTGTCATTTTTTCAGCCTGATTATCTACAGACAATATCTATGAAGATGCTTACAATGGAGACTAAATCCCAAAACACCATAGCTAACAATATGCCACCAAATCAAGGTTAGCAGTTAATAGCCTGGGTTTGGTGATGATATTATGATGTGGTACCAAGTGTCAAATCCTAATTAATTTATGTATAAGTTTGGAGAATTTGCAAAGTACTACCTACCAAGATGTAAATCAATTATCCCATAAACTTTAGTCAGTACTCTAATAATATGATAAGAGGTATATGTCATGCAGCAAATTTGGAGCACACCATTAATTCTTCTTTTCCAACTTAAAAAAAAAAAAATCACATTATAAGAAGTTTGCTAGCAAAACATTAGTGACCAATATGGTCTGGTCATCAATTTTGTTTGACTTGCTGGAGGATCTTCAGGTTAATCCAAATTGAAACCTATTAAAAAGAAAAAAAAGGCTTCCACTGAGTGAAAGTGTCTTAGGTTCCTATTGTAAGTTCATATCCAATCATATTTTCTTCTTTCCCTACTTGCAAACATGTTTAGATTCCAATTTACAAACAAGTAGACAATTTGAAACTGAACAAATTTAGGTAATATATACCAAGTCCACTGATTATTTAGGGTGTTTTAAATTTTAGTTGAAAAATTCAAATCAATTTTCGCTTTTATCAAACATTATGTATACGCTTAACAATTTTTTCTTCACATTTATTTAGAAATAAAATTTATCTCAAACTTTAATTAAATTAAAATTTACAATTAGTTATTTTTTCTTAACTTCAATTGAACTCAATTCAACTTATTTTTCTAACTGAAATTGAAAAACTCTTTCAATATTAAGTTTTTTTTTTGTCTGTATTGAAAAATTATTATGGGGAAATTGAATCTAAGTTTTCGTTACAAATTTAGTCCGTGGTATTAATTGAGTTCATTAGCTTCATTATTGCTCTATTTAAAACAACTTCTAATCACATTAGTTAAAATAATCTTGGTATTTGTTATTTTTGCGAGAACTATTATTAATAAGGATTTATTTTATTCCAATCTAGTGAAAATATAAATGCCTGGACGCATGTGTTCACTTTTTCATATGATAAAAAAGAATAAAAAAATATTATAATAATTGCTAAAATAAAAAGTATTATTAAGTTATAAAAATTTCATAAAAGTAATTAAAAAATATATATTTATAATTTTATTTTTTTATTGTGTAGGATATTTTTTTTATTGTAAGTAGTTATTTGAGTTTAAAAGAACAATTATCTAAAAGGTAAGAGGGTAAAATTTATGTACACAAAAAGGTAGTTAAAATGGAGAATCGTTTTTGTTAATGATATAGATAAATTGTATGGTATTGGTGATATAAGATACCAATTAAAAATTAATTATTATTTTTATTAAAATAACTTGTATTATGCATTGAGTGGTGAAATATATTAAATTTTGCATAGTTAATCAACTTGGTGTGTATATAACATCGTATTATCACTAACATTAATATTATGTATACTATAAGAGATAAAGATTTAGACAAGATTTATATTATAATTTAAAATTATTAAAGTTCCTTCTTCACAGATAATATATACATATCTCAAAGGAAAAAAAAAAAACATATATAAGTATATCTATGTTAAGATTTTTCTTTTATCATATCACCTACTATTGTGTGACATAAATCATAATAATTAATAAAAAATCAACAAAATACATATTTAAAATTGTATATACATCTATTAATCTCATATTTATATTTTCATAATTTATACAACTCATTCAAATCTCAATTTAATTTAAAGATATATTTTTTTATAATAAAGTATATATTAAATTAAGTATCTAATTCTCGGCTAACTTATTAGCATTAATATCATGAACAGTTGACTTGAAAGATATTACCATTGAATTCAACTTAGAGACTTATTTTTTATTTTTTTTACATCGCAAACACAAATGGTATTGGGAGATTAACTTACCTATTTCTTTAGAATCAAACCTCAAAGCTCATCAACGGCACTGAGTAATTAAGATTAGTGACAGCTAAAAATATATGTGCTTTTTGGAAGAAAGAGGAAAAAACAAAATGTGTCTTCACTTTCCTTGATTTCTAACCTCTGTTTATTTTCTTTATTGATTCCACTTCATAAATGTCAGTTAAGCCTAGCTACTATTTTAGTAATAAGAAATTATTTTTTTATATTAATTAAGCCGACATAATTATTTTTATCAAACTTATTTCAATTATTATGATAAAATACTTTTGTTGTTGAGACAGCCAATACATTTGAATTTTTAAACATAATTAAAATCTCTTGTTTACATTTGTGTCTCAATAACTACGCATAGTTTTTTTAGTTTTTTATTTTTAATATTTGTAAATTTTTAAAGTTGACTCATAATGTGTCGTATCATCTCTATATTTGATATTTATCTTTAGGTCTCTTTCGCATCTATTTCACCGATATTTTGAATTTCTGATGAAGACTGAAAATTTTATGATAGTTAGTTTTCTATATTCTTGTAATAATACGGTCTAAAAAATTATATTCAATTTCTAAAACTAATACAAATAATTATAAAAAAATTGTAGTTTCTTTTTTTATCGACAAAACAAATCTATCGGAAACATTCAAAATTCATCGATAAATTGATTTTCTATAAATTTATCGACGAATTTTTGAATCTGTCGATAATTATCAACATATTATTGACAAATTTTTGAATCTGTCAGTAATTATTGACGAATTATCTGTCAATAAATTTAACGATGAATAATATCCGTCGATAATAATATTTTACCTACAGATAAAGTTTTATTAATAAAATTTTGTCAGTAATTTAACTTTTTTTTAATTAAAAATAAGTTAAAGTAAGAGAGATTTAATATTAAAGATAAGAAACATTATAGAATATATAAAATTATTATGATTTTTACATATCTACTATTGCATATTTTTTTTAAAATTGAAACTGAAACTAAGAATTAATTTAATAGTTACAACCAGCTTACAAATTTCTTTTATTAAAAGAAAGTTGCATTAATTAAAATTTGAGCATATAATAGAGAAATTTGAGATAACTATTTTTTCTAATTAAAAGTTTTTTATATTTTATTGGTTGTGTGTAATATTATTTGATATATTATTCGCTTCTTAATTAAGGAAAGAATATATTTTTTGAACATATAATAAATCGAATAATATTTGTCGCAACCGGAATCACGACAGGGCGATCAAAAAGTTTATTTTAAAAAATATTTAAATAGAGATTGCAGTCGCCACCATAGTTTATTATGGAAAACCATAAAAAATCAAAAATAAAAATGTCTACGAACCAGATTCAAAGATTCCGGGGTCGGTTATGTGTGAAGAAGGTATTAGCAACCTACAACGCCCGTCCCAAGACGGTACCTTTAATCAAATGAATATAAACAAGTGTAGTTTTACAAAATATCATTTTTCTCAAATAATAACAATAATAATACGAATAAAGATAAATAAAATAACAAAACAAACAAATATAAAAAAACAAAACAAATATATAAATAAGAAAAAAGAAAACATGTTAATAAACATAATACAAATAATAATAATTATGCAAAAAATAATAAACAAAAATAAAACAAATAAACATTTATTTTTTATTTTTTTGGAATCGACAAGAATTGACCTTATTTTTTTTGAAAATTTCATTTAATCTTGTTTTTAAAATAAAGTTTTATATTTTTTATTGTTAAAATTTTAGATTATTGAAACTGTTTCACATTTTTATTTTTTCTAAAAAGTAAACATTTTTACTATTTTTGAAAAATATTTTATTTTTTAATTATTTTTAAAACTATTTTGAATCTAATATTTTTATTTGTGAAAGTTTATGTTTTTTATTTTTAAAAGTTGATTTATTTATTCTTTTTATTTTGGAAACTTTTTTATATATTTTTAATTTCGAAATTTTGGTATTTTATTAACTTTTGGAAAATATTTTATAGACTTTTTCGAAAATGATATATTTTATTTATTTTTGGGAAACATTTATTATTTTTTATTAAAAATTTGGAAATGTTTAATATATGTTTATCTTTACAAAATTTACTTACAATAAAACATTATTTATTGATTTGGTAAGAAAAAAAAGTAATAATAATAATAATAATATAAAAATAAAAATGGTCTAGAGTCTCTTTTGAGTACTCTGTTTTTGCTTCCATGATCTACTGACATTTAGGTTCCTTTTTATTTTGGGTCCAGCAGCCTCTAGAAAAAATTAAATTAAACAATGAGACGTGCTTAGAGCAGCATCCGATATATGATACGTGCTTAGAACAACATCTCCGATATAACAAAAGGCAAATATGAGACGTGCTTAGAGCAGCATCTCCAGTATAACAAAAACAAATATGAGACGTGCTTAGAGCAACATCTCCTGCATAACAAAAACAAATTTATAATGTAAATTTATTTACAAGTCATAAAAAAATATTAATATTCATGATATTGAAATTTGAACAAGTCAAGACAAACAAAATAAGGACAAATAGAACAATTACATGAGGCTGAGCAATCAAGATATACCAATTGAAGATATGCTTTAACAAAATTCACCCTTTTTCTAATTCCAAGCCTTCAGATGTTCAGTAATTTTTTTCATGTGTAATTCTAGTGCTTTCTCAAAAACATAACATGTGTAAAATGTGTGTTCTTCTTTTATATTTGTAAAGATGGGTGTAAAATATTGCTAAGAATCAATCTTCCTTCCTTATTTTGGTCTTTTTCTTTTATAAAAGTCCTCAGAATCAATCATAGTTATTTGCAATTAAGCACAATAACAACCCATTATTACCATTATTTGCAAGCTGAATAATATCTAATTAATATCATTATTTGCAATTAAGCATAATAATATCTAATTAATATCATTATTTGCAATTAACCAGGATAATCAACCATTATTATCAGATTCCCCTAGCTTGTTCAAATTTTCATTAATTAATATTTTTTTTGAATTTTAAATTAATTTTTGTGCATTAAAAACGGTGCAAAATATCAATTTTATTTTATTTTTTTAACACACTTTGAATGGACTGGACCTCAACAAACCAATTTACTTTATTTTTTTCAAAATGAACCTTTTATTAATTTGGGCTTTATTCAAAGACAAATTATTTTCGAACTGAATCTCTTAATGAGTTTTATTTTTTTTATTGTTTTTCTACAGTTTATTTAAACCAGACCCAATACTTTTTTTTCTTATTTTTTTTGTTTATTTTTCTATACTTTCCATTTTTTATTTTATTCATTACTTATTTCTTTTATTTTCCTATTTTATTTATTATTATTTTCATTTTCTTTTCTTTTATTTTACTTTGTTGTTTTTTTTCTTTTCTTTTTTTTATAAATTTTATTTCAAAACTTTATTCATTAAAATAAAAAAATGAAATCAAAACTTTTTCTTCTTTTATTTATTTAAATGACAAAGTATGATAAAAATTACATAACACAAATTTTTTATCTTAATTTGATATATTTTTTATTTTGAAATAATTTTATTTGTCCAGACGAAATTGGGTGTTGATAATATTTACAATAACAATTCATTCTCCCTTAACTAGCGTATAATTTATTCTTTTCTCACGGCGTGAGAAATTTCTCTTTAACAAAATTTGAGATGAAAGATATGGTTTTGAGGCATCTTATGTGATAGGGATAGAGATATTCCATGAAAGATCACAAGGAATGTTAAGATTGTCTCAAAAGGGCTACGTAAAAGAGGTGTTAAGAGAGATTTAGAATTGAAAGTTGTTCTTTATAAATAGTTTCAATTCAAAAGGGAGGTAATTTTAGTCAAATGCAATGTCCCAAAAATGATATGGAACGAAAAAAATGGAATCTATTCCTTATGCTTCAATGGTTGGTAGCCTGATGTATATTCAGATATGCACTTGACTAGATATAAGTTTTGTAGTCAGAATGTTAAGTCGCTATCAAAGTAATTCCAGAAGGGACCACTGGAAAGTTGTAGAGAGAATCCTCATATATTTACAAGGCACCAAGAATCACATGCTTATTTATAGAAGGACAGATGACCTTAAAGTAATAGGTTACTCAGATTCAGATTATGTTGGATGTATAGACTCAAGAAAGTCAACATTTGGTTATATGTTTATATAAGCTGGAGGAGCAATCTCATGCAAAATTACAAAAGAGTCTATTATCGCTACTTCTACCATGGAGGTTGAATTTGTGACATGCTTCGAAGCCATAGTTCATGCATTGTGGCTGTGAAACTTTGTCTTAGAAATTAATGTTGTGGACAATATAACTAAGCCGCTGAGAATTTATTGTGATAATTCTACAACTATTTTCTTTTCTAGAAATGACAAATATTCTGCAGGTGCAAAACACATGGACTTAATATACTTGTCAGTTAAGTAATAAGTGTCGAAACAAAGAGTGTCAATGGAACATATTGGTACTAATCAAATGATAGCAGATCCACTAACTAAAGGGTTGTCACCTAAAATATTTTCTAGTCATGTGAAACACATGGAAATAATTGATAAGTTCTTTTTAGCATGATTAGTATGATATGTATAAATAATTTGCTTGTATTGTCTAAAACTTGTGAATTCAATCAAAGTTATGTTTTTTCTTATTTATGCTTGTTATTCACATTATGTTATATGCATGCATAGCTTTGGTGTGATAACATATAATGTGTATTTAAAATAGTATACTTTGATTGATGTTTTAAAAATTGAATTGATTTGTGATACATGAAAGAAATATGTTGCTTATTAACATCAATCCCCATTATTCAATTTGTTTAATTCTAATTAAGGATGATGAGTTGATTATTTCAATGGAAAATGTGTTCTTATGGTTGTTGAATCTTCAAGTCCTGGTATAGACCAAGTAGTAGATTATAAGAATATTTAATTAAATATCATAAAAGTGTGGTCCATGTAATTGACAGAGTTAACTCTAATAAAAGAAAAGTTAATGTGATGGTTGTTACTCTTTAAAAAGTTAATACAATTATGAGAATTTTATTTTAAAAATGTTTCATTATATCTCCTGCTATTAGACATTGATCTATTAATCTATTATACATCCAACTTCAATTTTGATAAATATTCCTAATCTTTAATCTTTCATATAACACGTGCATCATTCAACTATAAAAGAAAGTTTTATAATTTATCATTACTTAATCTATTTAAGAATAATAAACTATATTCCCTAAATTATGGACATAAAAAAAATCACATAAGAAAATACAATTCCTAGAAAAAAATAAATTGTTCCGCCAACTGAAACAAAGTATACCAAAGATGAGCACATGCTTAGTGAATCTACCTCAAATGTTGATCTCATCTTCCACTAGTGTAAACTGATTATATATATAACTAATTTAAACTATCCCACAACTACTTAACTAATCCATATATTCTTATAAGGCCTTGCTTTGTTGAACGCGATCTTGTGCAGTAGAATTTCCTTTATGAGTAGGCTGGTTGGTAGTGCTTTTAATTCTATAATGCTCCATGCTTAATTTTCATTCCAAACATCACAATACAACTATTGCGGTTCATAATCCAAACATTAACAATTTTGAAAACACTAATGATCACTCAATCCACATTCATCTTTATACCTTAGGGTTTAAGAAGAAAACTCAATGAAATGAAACGAAACTCGTAAGCATTTTAAAGATTCAGATCATGTAATAAACTAACAAACTTTATAGCTAATGTGAATTCTTTTGCTGCAATTAAAAAATTAGAAGCATGAATCAGGATTAAGTGTGAAAGATTACGAAAAGAGTAAGAAGAAGGTCATGTGAGACAGCTCGACATCAAGAAGAGCAAAGTAACCGTGAACAGGAGAGAAGAGATCGAAAATGCAAGACTTGAACTTCTTTAGAGATTGTAGTCCAGTGACTTCACCTTTAATCACTAAAGGTTATTTAAAAATATTATTTTTTTATTATATAAATACAAAAAATATTAAATGAACTTATCCAAAATCCTAAACTTAACTATTATTCTTAATTACTTTGAAAGTAATTGATTTTAAATAATATTTTAAATTTATTATTATTAATTTAAGTTTATGTTTAAATAAAATTAAAATATTAAATATTACTTTAAAATGATAATTTTTTAAATTGATACTAACTATTTCAATATTATATTAAAATTAATAAATTTATTGATATTAATTTAAAATATTTTATAAATTAACAATTAACAACTAATTTTATAAAATTTAATTACTCTGAAATCATTATCTAAGTCGTGATATTAGTGACCAAAATTTCAAGTATCTAATAATATGATAATAAAAAAAATAGTTTTTAATTTTATTATTTTTATTGACTAAAATTAATCTCTAAAATAAATTAAAAGTTACTTAATTTTTTTCTAATTATATCTTAATAAGAGATTAAAAAAACTTTCCCTAAATAAATAATTATTTTTTGTGATCATTATTTACTAAAAACATAGTATCTAATTATATTATAAATTTTTATTAAAAAAAATAAACTATCTTACTTATCAATAATTTTTAATTTATAAAATAGTACCTAAATTAGTTAATATAATGACTAATTATTTTTTATTTTTAAAATAGTTACCATTTAATGATTTTATTATAATATAGTATTGTGGCAGATTCAGGGAGAAGGTGACATGTGTTAAGTTACGCTTTTCTTGTTTTACTCCATGTTTAGCATGTGTAAGCCTTTCTTGAGTGGGTTGTGCTCTCCTTCTTTTCCTAGATCATCTAGGATTTATTTAGGGCTAGGAGAAGTTCAATTGAAACCTAGGTAGATTAAGAACCCTAATTCTAAACTTAGTCTATTAAGTCTTATTACAAGCTTAAAATCCTAATTATTTTATAGTTTAATACATTATCCAAAAGGTCCTAAACTATTCTATACAAAAATGTATAATTAGAGTTTGACTCATATTGATAAAAGCTTGGCCTTATTGAATTCAATTGAGTTTTACTTTTTTTTTTTTTTTTTTTTTTTTTTTTTTTTTTTTTTTTTTTTTTTTTTTTTTTTTTTTTTTTTAATTTTTTTTTAAAATTTTTTTTTTTTTTTTATTAAAAAATTTATTTATTTTATTTTTTTTTAATT
>Ga0099824_1008098_pt1 | contig 13569 bp, 10 predicted proteins | sample SiratrowhiteBW_FD_76837 | JGI IMG/M metagenome (GOLD analysis project Ga0099824, IMG submission 76837) | Root nodule microbial communities of legume samples collected from California, USA - Siratro white BW | ecosystem: Host-associated > Plants > Roots > Nodule | place: USA: California... | reverse complement strand
TTGTCACTGGATTTAGACTGTTGTAGAAGGGTTAACAATGTTTGATACTGCTCTGGAGTAAAACCAATATGCTGAGAATGTACTTCTGACCTTGAACCTTCATGATTCTGCTGATTATTATTACAGACTGCTTTATGATTTTTTAAACTTTAACTGAGGTGGAAAACCATGCCTTCTATAGCACTTATCAATCACATGTCCTATCTTTCCACAATGACTGCAGACATTAGAAGTATATCGTCTTCCAAAACTACTTCTGTTAGTATAATTTATTGCTTTTGACTGATCACTAAAATTTGTCTCTCTTGTTGTGTACCAATAGAACAAATCATATGTTGCTGGGAACTAATATGATAAGGTGAACTAAAATATTGTGATACCATATTATAGAAAATAAAGAGATGAACAAAAATGAACAAAGAATATAAGAATGAAAATAAAGAAAACAAAATAAAATTATTAAAATATGATAATGTCATAAAAACAAATAACCAGAATTTATGATAAATTTGATTCTACCATAAAGACAAAATCACATAATTAGTTTCCTTCTAGAAGCCTTCTATCCATATCCTCTGAAATATCATATAAAAGGAAAATGGTACAACAATAATATAATGAAAATGATGTATAAATAACACAAAGGTGTTAGAATGATATTTTTTCATTTGTTTACTATTGTTGAAAATAATTTTATTACTATTGATTAAGATAATTTTGTTATTAATAGATAATTTCGTCTAACATTCTCATTAAAAATTTTCTAAAAACATGAGAAATTTATTTCTAATAATACACATTTATTTATTAAACAAAAATTTAATAATTTAGTAACATTTATTAAAATATTATAAAATATTTACATTAATAACATTTTTATAATATTATTTTTTTTTAAAAACAATATTATTAAAAATTTGTAGTAATAATTTTAAAATAGTCTCTTTATTGAAATAAAGTTACTAATGATTTTCAGTAACATTGTTATATTGTCACTCTTTTTATTAAAAAAATATTAATAAAACAATTTAATAACATTTTAAAAATGTTATTTTTTATTAAATAAATATTATTAAAAGAATTTAATTAATGTTATATTTTTATTAAATAAACATTATAAAATATTTAGTCACATTTTTATAAATATTTCTATTGATATTTAAAAATATTATTAAAAATTTTTAATAACGTAAAAATATATCAAACAATTAGTAAAAAGATGCTAAATAATATTAATATTTTATTTGATTTAGTAAATTCTTTTATGTTATTAATTATATATGTAGAGTATGAAAGTATAGCATCCTATAAACAACAAAAACTAAGGAGTGATGTGTAGAAAGTCCAACTCATACATATGACGCAAAATGAAACATGAGTCCAGTAGTATATACACGTGGACAAAAATCACCAAAAACAAAGAAGTGATGTGTAGAAAGTCCAACTCCTACACATGACACCAATGAAACATGAGTCCAGTGGTATATACACGTGGACAAACATCAAGAGTAGAAAACCGAAACATATAAATAAAATATCACAAAACTCTAGATTCGTGAAAGTAGATTGTAAAACACTAAATTTCAAACTAATATCAAAATTATACTACACGGCCAACCAAACATAATAACCAAACTATGTATACGTCATTTTGATATACCGAGATGGCATATTGAGATGTTTATTTCAGTCGGTGATGGATAGCGTTATCTCATTTATGTGCTGATTGACAAGTGAAACATGTCATTGATAAGCGACACGTGACAACTCTTCACGTAAGACACATGGAGGAATACAGTATAATAAATTTAAATTAGGATGGACCACAACAAGTTGGACCTATGTTAGACTGGGCTCTGTGGCCCAAACATCCAAGCCCACCGCAACACCTATTAATAGGAACTCCATCTCCAAACATAAGATACTTTTTAACTCTAATTTCAGTCACCTGCACTGTTCGGACCTTAAACTGACTTGAGCGTCGAATGCCTGTAGGACCCCTTCCAGACCGTGGACTTTGCTAAAACAGAAGAGCCTAGTTGGAACTTAGGAGTGTCAGGGACGATCGAAGACATTGTTGTTGTTGGAGCTAATCTGTCTCTTCCAATAACATTTTGTGGAATGTGAGGGATGACTGAAGACATTGTTCTTGTTAGAACTAACCGATATCACAAAATTGAGAAATGAACCTGATATAAATTACTTGATGAATCCAAAAAGTTCCAATAGCAAATTGAGAACAAGTATTCAAAAGAAAACAAAGAGAGCAATGAGAAGAAGCACTTCGTGAAAGAGAGGAAAGGTGTAAAATCCAACAAAATACAAGCAGAGTAAGGAGAGTAGAATTTAGAGAGTGATTGAAGTGAGGAGCAAGGAAAAGATGTAAAGAATGAGCAGAATTTCAAATTCTTTCATTTTTTTCATTCTATTGTTTTCATTCATTGAAAAGCTATAAAAAAATTTCTTGAATTTCAATTTTTTTTAATTCTCTAGTCTAAAGAATTTTAAATTCATCTTTTCTATTGTTTTTTATGAGAGAGAAACTAATATTAAACGTTTTGTATAATTTATATGAATGGGGTTTTCATTTTGAAAGTTTGAAGCATGGGAATTTGATGCATTTGTGATTGGGCGATGGGGTGGAAGCATGTTAGCATTATAATACATTGGGGACGTCAGTGAGTCAATGATCTTCTGATTACATATATGACCCAAGAAAAGGATTGGACCAACTATTGAACTAGTTTTCAGTTAAAACCTAGGTAATTACTTTCTGCACCCCCATATCCCATCAGAATATATTTGAATATGTGAATGGACATTTATATTCTTGTTAATTCCAAAAATCGGATTCCAAAAGATAAAAAGTCTTATGAAAAAATGTTTTTTGGAAGAGCATTTTTGTCTTTTAAAAACGTTTTCTGTAAATACTTATCCACATACTCCATTTGCTGAAAAATGACTTCCACAATACAAAAACAAAAATATTTCACCTACCTCACAATTTATTATGGATTTCATTTTCTGAAACCCATTTCCACAAAACGAAATACAAACTCTGCACCCCTACACCAACTCCTATAACAAGTCAATACGCAACAACAAAAGTCAATTACCTTCCATGCACAATGACGTTCCAAGAAAAGCTTTCCTGTCAGCACCCATTACCACGCTTGCTGCAAAATGTTCACACCACTTAACACCCATCCATTGCACTACTCTTCCTTTAAATATATTGGCAAGGACATTTATGATATTATTAATTTCTGATTATATTGGCAAGGACATTTCTGTTATTATTAATTTCTGATGGAGTGCAGGAAGCAATTACCTAAAACCCATCATACCAATTGAGCTAGTCCGAATATGATGACAGTTAGGAAGGATCTTGAAGGATAATTTTAATTTTTATAAAAATTTAAAATTTGATTAATTAAAGTTAAAGAATTTAAAATTTGAGATAAAAAAAATAAGAATTTAAAATTGTTTGCACTATTTTCTCTTGAATTTATATTTGTATTTATTTCATATTATTTCTTCAACTTGACTTTAATTAAAGTATCATCCGTTCAACTTTAGTTAAGACATCAGTAATTGATGGAAGAAGAAACGTCATCCGTTTAATATTAACTTTTTCTACTAATTTGGTAAATGTTTCTTTTAACTTAAAGTAGACCATAGTTATTTTTTTATCATCATCTTTAAAGTTATTTTTGTTGACTACATAGATCAATATTATTTCTCATACAACGTTAATTAGAATCTTTTCAACATCTATTATATTTTTTTAACTGATATTAAACACAAATTTTGTTAACATAAATAAATATTATTTTTAATTTATATTAATTAATATTTTTTCAATTAAAATTGATTAAATATAAGTTAGGATAATTTTCCAAACAATGTAATAAGAAAATTTTCAACCAAATTGGTATGATTATTTTTGAATCAATATTAACTAGTAGTATTTTTCATCGATGCTAATGAGACAACTTCTCCATTAATGTACGTTAAAGTTTTTTTTAAACAAAAATTAATACAAATTCTTATTTAATTAACATTATTGGGATTATCCATTATTCATGTAGACGAGAACTTGAAGTTTGCAGTAATTTTTTTTATCATTGAAGTGGTATTTTAGTATTTAATATTGTATTTGATGGTAATTAAAATATTATGCCTAATTTTTTTTGTATTATAGTTACTGGTATTAACTTTAACTAGTAAAAAGAAAAACTGTCTTTTCTCCTTTCACTATATCTATCATTAAAATAAATTTGAAAAAGAAAATATTAGAAAATAGTTTTATAAAAAACAATATTGTCTTTCTCTCTAGTTATTCTCTAATTACACGTTAAACTATTGTTTGTTTACAATAATACACATAACTTAAATTTAAGCTAAATAATATATATGACTCAAATTTAAGTTAATAATACAAACATGTAAGATATGTAAGATGGAAATAGATATGCAGAAATGGCAAATGAAGACATTTTTATAGGTATTCTCAGAACTCATCTCGATGTTGACGGATAAATTTTTACATTGACTATGAGTATGAATATAAGTAATTATGACTATTTATATATCTCTTCCCCATGGCATACCCGTCTCGATAGTCATTCATATTTTCACACTCGTCCCTATTTTAATTATTAAAATATCTTGAATTTATTAGATAATTTATAAAACTTATATTGACTTCTATTTCTTTAATTTCGTAATTTATTTTTAGGTCACACATTTGATATTTTTAATATTTTCTGTAATTATTTTATTTTTATTTAATTGTTATTTGATACTTTAATTTAATATTTATATAATTTTAATTTATTTTTTGATATTTGATATTGGAAAAAAAGAAAAAAAAATATGTATCCTTCTATCCTTAAATACTTTATAATATCATATTGTGATTTTTTTTAATAAAACAATTATTTGATTAATATTTGAAATAGCAAAGAAACTATTACCAGTATGGATATATCTATTTTTAGATGGGATGACTATGAGATAAAAAAAGTTCATACCTATATAATATAAAGATGAGGATAAATTTTTACTTCAAAAATGAAATGAAATAATCAAACTCACATATTTTCTGTAGCATTATCATCATATCTAATAGTGAAGAGTGTTAAGTAGGTATTTAAAAGTGTGTTTAGTTCTATTTCAAAATCTTTCGATAAAGAATATTTTGTATCCCTCTATAATAAACAAAAATGTAATTTTTCATCTCTCAAAAAAGATGAAATGTGATTTTCAGTCTTATAAAATTTTTCCTTTTTGTCTTTCTTAAATTTGAAGCTTATTATTTTTGTTCAAACATCTAACAATCTAACATACTTGTGAATTCACAAACCAATATTTTTAGGTCATATGAGATTCACATGAATATTATATCTCATCCACTTTACTTACATAACAAAAAAATTTCATTAAAAAATTATTAAATTTAATTTTGTAAAATTTTAGCTTAATTATTGTCTCATAAAATTGAAAATTTTGATTTTAGTCCTCATAACATTTTCATTTATAGTATTAAAAAAAAAACATATTCAAAACTTAAAAATATTATCGGTTGGGTTGGGTGAGGTGGTATGAGTTGCAACAATTTTAATTTTATTCCTATCAGTCTAAAATATTTTTGACTTTTTTTTTTTTAAATTTAAAGTCAACTTAAACAAGATCCTATAACACATGAAAGAAGGCAAGTTCAACTTAATTTCTTAACATTGTTAACTCATGAAAGATTTCTATCTACAAAGAAATTAAATTATTATTTGTTGTGATAGTAAACTTTGCCAAGATTTTAGAAGAAAGGATCTCTACTATATTTTTTTATTCAATTAATTTAATATAAATACTTTATTAATATCTATATTTATATAATAATAAAATAAATATAAATAATTATATAATATAATATAATAATAATTAATTAGTATTACTCAAATGATAATAAATTTATAAAATAATGATAAAAATAAAATATTAATAATATTAATATTAAAAAATAAAATAATACTAAAATTATAATTATAATCAAAATAAATTAATAAAATAATAATAATAATATTACTAACAATAATAATTTAATTTTTATTTTAAAATAATTGATAATCTTATAATTAAAATAATAATAATTCATTAATTATACTCAACAAATTAATTATATTTAATTTTAAAATAATTTTAACTATAATTTTATTTGCTAAAAAATTATTTTATCAATCACACACATTACATCACACGAATCTTTATAAATTTTTCACTCAAATCTCACTATATTTTCCTTAATCCAAACAAATTCTAAATTATGAATATTTTGTTCTTTCTTTTTGCTTGATATTGGTCTAGATCTTATATTAAACAACAATATATAATATTTTATGAAGACGAAAATCAATTTCTTTTTAGTTTCACATAAACTAAAATCAAAATTTAAAAAAAAGACCTCGATATGTTGACAACCTTCTTCCAACGTCAATATTACAATGGTTGATGAGATTGTTTTAATAATGTTTTTACATAATAAAATTATAAATATATCCTTTGTTATATATTCTTTTTACACAAAAAAATCAATTTTATCTACGGAAAAAATCCATAGATAATGTCTAAATTTCGTATGTAAACAGTAATTACTGACAGATTATAGATAGAAAGAAATTCGTATGTAAATGGTGCATCAGTATTTTACGTATGAAATTTTTTGCATATGAAATTTATTTACAGAATAATCCATATGTAATTCCGTAGATAGTTCCAACATACATTACATACGGAATAATCCGTATATAATCTATCTACAGAATTACATACGAAATATTTTGTAGATAAATTATATATGAAAAAATGTGTATATAAGTAAGGTCCATCCAAAATTTAGAAACCCATAGGCAAATATGTGTGTAAGTAGTGTGTATGTAATTTTGTAGATAACTTATCTATATGTAAATAATTTTTTTATAAAAAAATATTTTTCAAATATTCTAAATTTATTTGTTATCCTATAATGAATAATCTAAAATAAAAGTCTAAAAGCATTCTCATAATCCAAAATCAAGTTCTAACACCAAATACTAATAGTGTATAAGTTGCAAATGAAAATTGTTTGTCTAATAACTAGAGTAGTGGGGATGTCCATCTTTGTCTTGATCTTGATTTTGCTCTTCATTGTTCCCTTGTGATCCCTATTCATGTTGTGATGGTTGGTGTTGTTCTTGTTCTTGTTGAGGTACAAGTCGTACATCCGGTGGAAGTAATGTTTGGACAATTTTAATAAGTGATTGTACCTGTTGAGATAGTATTTCATTTGACTCAGTTAGTCTTTCATTGGACTCCTTTGAATTTCTTGTTTTAGTTCGACAAAGTCTTGTGAATCAGAAGTCAGACTTGAAGATCCGTGATATATGAGCTTATCTACATAATTGGAACTGTAGGTGTACTGGCCAATACAATAGATGCGACCTTTGGTAGATTTTCCTCTTGCAGCATGAATCCAAGTTTCATTCCTTATTCTTTCTTCCTCTCCATGGTCTATAGGAGATGATTTTGATGCCCCACCACAAGATGCAGTTGAGAAAACTTGTTCTCAAAATTCCTCCTATTATTCAAAAATATAAATTAAATCACTTATACAATACATATCATAATAAAATAAATAACAAAACAATACTATACTTACACATGTCTTCCTAGATCGTTCATCTACAAATTCACCAGTAGTCTTTCGTACATGCGTTTGCTTAAAAACCTCATCTATATGTGATGGACGACCCAACTCCTTCTCCTACAAACATCATCATTAATATAAGAAGTTATAAAGAATAAAAATCATTTGTGTTTAGTATACTTACTATACGAATTGCATGTTCATGTCTAGTAATAGAGTCGCTTATGTGTAAACTGTCACCTATTTCAGATGCCGATTTTGTTGGGCTTATGAACATTTTTATACGGTAGATTGCAAAATTCCATATAGATAACAAGAAGTTCCACACATAATCAAACATTCAATTTGGCAGTTTTTGAGTTTTCCATGTTTGCATGAACATTTCTTACAGCCTGTGAGACTTTGGAATGATTTTTTTTTTATCATTTGCTCATGTTCTGGTCTCAAGGTGACCTTCGTAAATACAATTAGGAATAATAGATGAAAAATAGCTATATAGTAATTTGTTTACTAACCTTAAAAATGTAACAATCTATATAATATATGTTGGTATACAGAAGAAATGTGTTGGTATACATAAGAAAGAAACTTTTAAAAAGAGAAAATCGTGCTCATGCACCATCAGTCCATGCATATGTAAATTAAGAAGCCCATATTAGCAACAACAACCATGATAAATTTGATGGATTGATTACACATTACAAAAGAATGATTTATGTATTAAAAAGTAATTATTAAAAAAGCTTATATACAACTTTCACCTTGTTAACTTGTCATTTTCTAAAATGAAATCAAACTTTTATATTTTATGGAAAGTAAATTTGATTTTCTTATTTTGTTAAGAAAAAGAAATCATTTGTGACGTAATATCCATACAAGTAAAGTTGAGAAAAACATAATAATTATGTCATCTAATCCAATGTGACATGAGACTTTGTTGGCCATATCAACATTTTGCTAACAGTATTAATCTTTTGAAAAGAGAAAAAAATGCACTTGAATTTGACATTAAAACTAAACAATTTTTAAGAGACGTAAATCGAATTTCAACTATGTAAAGAAAACAAAATGATATTTTCTCCTATATTTTTCGAAACACAACTAAAACACGAGGCAGAAAATGGTACAAAACACAAGATGGGACATAGAATTGAAGGGATTAGTGAACACAATGAAACAAAAAGAAAATGAAGAGAAAATATTGATTCTTTTCCATTCTTTATGTAAAAATATTATTTTCAAAACAAAATATAAAATTAATACATTTTCTGTTAAAAATGTTTACTCATATTGTTTATAAATAAATTTTAAAACTAAAAAGGAAGAAAAGGCCTTAAAATACTTTTACACAAGTGGTAATGTCAATATGGAGAATAAATTCAAACTAATTTAGTTCTAAATTGATAACAATTTAATATTTAAAAGAACGAAAGATTTAATTTAATTCTTTAAATATATAGAACAAAAAACACATAATAAATCTTAAATTTATAACTTCATGTCAAATTAACTTTTACAAAAATACAATTTAATGTAAAATTTGTCTTTAATACCAACACCACAAAAATTAACAAGACATAATAATCACACTTTGTACCTAATCAATAATAATTTTCCTTTTCTTAACTAAATTAACACCAATTTTTGAAGGAATAAAAGGACCGTTTATCCCATAAGATGATGACTAATCTCACACCCTTCTCTCCCTTTGAAACCAGCACATTCAATGTGGAAATGATAGCAAGTTTTGATTGCAATGGCCTATTGGATGAATTACTGCTATTTCTGATGCCAACGATGTGCCACATAAGATCTGTTTCAGAAGATTTTTGGAGTGGACCATCATTATTTGGAGAAGAGGGATAACACACCAAAAATTCTGAAAAAAAATCTTCAGCCAACTCATGAAAAGGCAACAACAATTGAACCATCATAAGGGACAAATTATCAATAATACATCACAGTTGCTCTCATATTACAACTTTCACATGACCTTCGCCTCCAACCTCAACTTGATATATATGAATTAAGACTCATTTATTGAAAATAGCAAAATTATATATTTTCTTGAGAATCAAGTTTAATTAATCTAATAGTTACCTTTTATATTCTTATTCATTAGATAATGTTTATTGAATTTCATATAAAAATAAGTTTGTTCCATCCCATAGTTCTAACTTATTATGATATAATATTTATAAAAATACAAAATTATAAAAATGCATCATTGAATATCATATTTATAAAGACAAGTTATTCAATTTAAAATGTTTCTTAATCTCAACTTTATTTTAAGGAGAAGACTACAAATATAAATTCAAAATGTAAGCAATCTTTATTTTCTTTTAAAATATGATATTAACTAGTTAACAATATGATATTAACTAATTAAGAATATGAAAATAAATATCTCCATTCATAATATTTATAAAAATATTGTCTGGACAAGCTATAGTAATTTGTTTCAATTAAAAACATAAACAAAGATTACATAGAATAAGGTAACCATGAAACCTGTTATATAAAATTTTCAATTGCAAGAGTCTTAAAACACACTCCAAAGAAAAATACTTTTTGATATAATCTTTTTAACAATTTTATAGATTTTGAGATTGTTAAAACAATCGAGGAGAAAATATCAAGAAAATCAAACAAGAATTAAAATTAAGTGAGTCCTTGACAAGGAAATGACATCACCTTCAATCTAAAAACTTCTGAATTTTTTTTTATACGTTGTTCAACTTTTTCATGTATACTTAATGTGAAACTTAGACTCATACTTGAATACCCAACAATATCTTTCTCAAATGAGAGTCCTTCTTTCACATTGGTACATTTCTTTTCGAGCGAAACCATTTTCAAACATAAATACCACACCCATTTTCAAACATAAATACCACACCGGATAAATCAAACAAAAATGAGAATTAAATCAAATCCATACAAAGAATTGACACCACCTTCAACCCAAAATCTTAAGACATTAAATTTGTGAGTCTTATTTGTTATATGTTGTTCAACTTTCTCATTTCTACTCTATGTAAAACTTAAACTCATACTTGAATACTCAACAAAGATATAAACAACTACATCTAAAACAACACAAACTATAGCAAAAACATAGAAATAGTTTTGATAACATATCTTGCAAATTTAATCTCAAACACAAATGAAACCTGAATCTAGTCCAAATACAAAATCAAACCTATTCACTCATTCGAGATCATTATCAACATATCCAAAACGACTGTCTCTCCTCTCAAATTGTGTCAACCTCAAACTAGCAACCACATTGCAACTGGTTAACAAAACATACAACTGGTTAACAAATTATGGACAGGTTTCCATTGTAGGAATTCTAACAGAGAACAATTTATCTAGCTTCACTTCAAGTCAAGCCAAAACATAAAACGTAAGAAACAACTAAAGCTACGCGTTTGATATCTCATCAATGATATCCGAAATGACCTTCTCCATGTCTAGATCCCTCATTGGTTTAAATGGTCGCTTCATGTCCTGAAACAAAAATATAATTTGTTTCAGATGACAACAAAATTGGAGTTCTATTTTCCTTTTCAAAATCATTTTCACGAAAAGAAATACATATTTAATTAAAGAGTTTTATACCATAATAACTTCAATTCAACTCAGATAACTAACAATTTAGCACACTGATTTCCAAAATATAGCACATTACCAAGAGACTGATGAACTTCTTGCCCCCTTCTTCTCGTATTTCAAAGCAACCTCTTCTTGGCTTTTTCATTGAATAAAAAAAGAGAGAAGCCGAGATTAGATAAAATTGTCTATAACCAATCTTGGAGAAGAAAGATTACTTGGATAAAATATCATATGAAACTCAACCATCATTACGTGTTCAGAACTCATAAGTCTGACCCTAACTGTATCCACACAAAACAATAGTGCATTCTCTAACTCTGTATTAAATCGACCCTAAACAGTATATATATAAACACATATCCATAGAGCAATATTACTTAAAAATTAGGTTTTCAAAATCAGTTCATGACAACAATTTTATTCACAAAATTACAGTCAATGGGGTTTTCACGATCTTAATTGCAGCTGCAGGTGTCCACAATTTTTCCCAACATCAAGGATCACAACGAAAGAGCAACACATTTTGAAAACCTTGCTTAAAACAAGTTACACTTAATAAGTTGGTAGAAAGAAAGACTATTGAACAAAACACCACACATTTTGAACTAATAGTTCTAAAACATAGATGAGTCACTAAGAAGAGCCTTCCAAAACTTGATAAAACAAAAGCATTACCAACAACTATCATAGTATATACCTTTTCAGGGTTTAGTATCACATTGACTCCACAATCCGCTTTCTCTAAACGTTCTTTCACCAGATTGGCCCTCATCTTGAACTGGTTACATTGCTTACTAAGAAGACAAAATAACAACAATTAAATAGAAAGTGTCGAAAACAACATCACCAACACACAAACAAAAGGCAAGATAATGAACCAGCTAACAACAACAACAAAAACAAATAAGCATAGACCACCCACAAGTGTTCACCAATAAATACATAAAATGAAATTGAAGAAAATATGCAACAAACTACACATCGTCATAACATTTTCTGACCAAATAACACTATCATAACACCAACGCAAATTTCTCAAACATCTAACAAAATTATTTATATCCATGACTTCAACTAATGGAAACAACTAACTTTTATTTTCCTCTTATTTCTTTCATTTAACCCCAAAAAAACTAGTAATCAAGATATTACTTTTTAAAACTTAAAGAATTTGTTTCAGACAAACAAAATTTTGATTCAAGCTATTCAAATAATAAAAATAAGTAAAAGCACGCACAAGCACAAAATACAAACAAACATTTTTATTTTACCCTTCAACCAAGCCATAAAAGGGAGAAAGGGACGAACCAGTGTTCAACTACGATAGTCTTGTTGGAAGCCCCTTCTTCATCTTCTTCTATTTCTTCCTCTTTCTCTGCTTTAACCGAAGCACTTTTTTCTTCCTTCTCGTTCTTTCTCTGCCTACCACCAGTGCTAGCCTTGGCTTTCTTGGCCTTCTTGACCTTCTTCTCTTCCGGCGGAGGGTCGGAGATGACAGAGGCGGAGCGCTTGGCTGCCGCACGAGTGAGCCTCACCGGAGCCGCCGCAGCCGGCGCCGCTTGGGGGGCTTTGCCTTTGGCCGGTGGCATTGTTTGTGGAGTTGAGAAAGAGAAGAGAAAAAAAGAAGAAAAGAAAGGGTTAGTTTCCTAAGATAAGCGAAGCAGTAGTTACCTGTCTTTGAAGCACGATTTATAGGACCTTAGCGACCACACTCTTCTTTCATACACTTCTCAAAAAGGTTTTATTACAAATTAGAATAATTTGGTTTTGTGAGAAGGAGGACTTCATTTAACAAAATTATGTTTCTAATCATAATTTTTATTTGATTTCAAAATTAAACTCAAACCATGGAAAATATTACTCATTGAGATTTTTTATATTTTTAGTTAGTTCAAATAAAAGATATTCCTTTTTATACCTCACTACTTCGTATTTATACATTCTTCCTAAAGTATTTTGATGTTGAATTTAAATGGAACTTGATTATTATTAACAATCAAATATTAAATCTGAATAAATTAACAAAAATGTTCATAGTCTAGTATAATTATAGAGAATGAAAGTTTATGTGAATTGTAATTTAATAATTTAATTAGGTCTTTTCCAAAGAGCACACATTTATTTAATTTTTTGTTATAAATGGTGTTAGCACCAGTGGACTGCTGCAGTGATTTGATGAAGCCAACCATGTGTGAAGAAGTTCAAGACCTATGATCATATGTGGAATGCATGAAGATTCATGAAGATTTGAAGCTTGGTCTAGA
>Ga0099824_1008097_pt1 | contig 13571 bp, 6 predicted proteins | sample SiratrowhiteBW_FD_76837 | JGI IMG/M metagenome (GOLD analysis project Ga0099824, IMG submission 76837) | Root nodule microbial communities of legume samples collected from California, USA - Siratro white BW | ecosystem: Host-associated > Plants > Roots > Nodule | place: USA: California... | reverse complement strand
GTTTGTTTGCCTTTACTTTAACTTTTGTTGGTTTTGGAAACTTTTCATTTTCCAATATAATTTTTGTTGGTTTTGGAGACTTCTCATTTTTTAATGTAACTTTTGTTGGTTTTGGAGACTTTTCATTTCTAACGTGACTTTTCGTTTACTTTAGGGTTTGTTGGCTTGCTTACAACATGAATCACGAATCACATGATTCAAAAGTGATTCAAACGATTCATGGTGCGATTCAAGACATAAAACGATACATAAACCGATATGTATCGTACAAAGTAATTTTTGAAACGAATCGCAATACGCATCGTACAATCGTACAATTCATACAATTCTAACTACTATGGTTAAGACCCATTTATTTTATGGTTGAATAAACTTAATTGAGTAAATGAAATGTATCTCCAAATTAATGTCACCCATAAATTTACATAGAGATGTTCGTTTTTCATGGAAAAATACAATAATTTGATTTTCCTGTTGTCAAAACCAATAAGGGCATAATTTACATCACCACATACTGAACCAAATCCTTAAGGATTCAGAATCAATTTCCCCATTTAGATTTCTAAATAATTTGTCAAGGTTTTGAAGCTCAAAAGAACTGTCAAAAAGAGGACCTAAAATTGCTTTTGGTAAAGACACACTCTAACAGCAAAATAATCTCAGCTAAGACAAATCTAACACACACACACACACAAAAGATAAAAAGGAAAAAGAATCAAGTAAATGGTCACTGCATCAACCCCAAGTAACAGCATGAATTCTGTCAAGACATCATTATCTTTTTTCCTTTATTGCTTCGAAAAGGTGATAACAAGGAGAAAGAGCGAGAAGCTGCATAAGAATAATATGTTCATCAAATATTAATTTGAATCTAGATAAGATGAAGTAAGAGTTCATTCAAGGTCACTTACACTTTTGAGAAGTTGCACTTGGGGGAGTTTCATCTCGAGAGATCAAATTCTTCAGAGTATGAACTAAGACAGCATAGAAAATACCAATATGATGATCAGCTTGAGTATATTAGCCATCTTACAAATGAAATACGAATATGGTTTGGCCTTCTTTCAAATTGTCACATGACAATAATTTTTACAAGGCATCATCAAAAGGAGCAAAATGAAAACAGAAAACAAACTAAATGAACCCTGGATCTTCACTGAGTCCTCAGTTTTTACTCAATGATTGACCTTTTCCAGTCATGGTTATTTATGTTCATTTGACTTTCTCAAGTAACTTGAGATTTTTAATATAGGGAAAGAAAATCACTTCTGAACGTTTGGTGTAACTGAAGTCAACAGTCCATGGAACATGAATCATGTTGGTTTAACCAGCAGCAATGCATACATTACTGTAAACTTTTGAACTAAGACTTCGCTTGATGTTAACAATCTTAAGTCTTCAAACTTATAGTTTGATGCTACCAAAGTTGATATATATTTCATCATTTTCAAGGCCTCGAAATGACTAAAATGAGAAGGTGTATCTGTGTTGAGTTTTGTGGGAGGGAGGCTCCTGAACTCTTTTGGTGCTGTCAGCTTTGAACTTCACAGTTTAGTTCTTAAAAGACACATCAAAGTTGTGTTTGATAACTTTAGATTTTAGGTTTAAACAAATTTGTAGGAACTTAAGGTTTTGAGTGTTGTGTGGATCATGGTATATATACTATAGTAATATGCTGGTTTCTGAGAATCATCCTACCTTCATTGGGGGAACCACTCTTTCCAATCTCATTGGCTTTAGAACCGTCAATACTGTTGCGCCCAGCAGCAGGTGGCGAGTCATGGTTCTTTTTTCCAAATTTTAAGAGCCGTCTCAACCCTTTAGGTGATTCCTTTACCTGAGGCTTCTCAATCACCTCAGGAATCTTCTCAAGAGTTGAATTTCTGGAATCAGAGACTCGCGATCTAAAAGTCTCCATACCAATTGATGCACTGTCAAAGCTTGCAGAAGGTGCTTTACTGTACTCAGAGCTTTGGGTACTACAATCTTCCAAAGAAGAAACTCGAGCATGTGGGGCATGATATGTTTTCTCAGTAATATGAATGCTAGACGACTTTGTAGGCTCTTTCTCTATATCATTTGTAACCTGATTTTGGAAGAAAATACGTTCAAAACTGATGTATAAGAAGTTATTTCATGCATGGAGAATTCAGATAAACAACTAGGAACACAGGCACATAAACAACAACAGGTCAAATTAGAATTTCCTTGATCTTGCAGTTACATGTCTAGAATGACACACCACTCCAGAAATTAATTATCAAATATCAGCAAATTTCTCCTAATAATTGAACATAGACTTATGTTCCCCCACAGAATATCTGAAAACTATATGTAAGCATTTGAGGAAAAGCAAAATTCTAAAATGTATACCTGCTTTTTATGTTATGCTATTATTCACAATTAACAATTAGGATGCAAAGTAGGCTATATATCTCAGCACTTCGCCATTTATGAATGTTCTGTCGGTCTGGCAGCGTATGATCTTTGTAATAAATTAACAGTAAATATGAAAGAATGAAATCAACTTAGCAGTCCAGTAACATGTTATCATGTGTGAGGCTTGAAACTGCAACTAATATGTTTCCTACAATTTATACCCAGTAAAGTGCAGGCATGTATTTGCCTACTTTACATCATCATGTTCACGTTTTTTCCCTTCATGCGTACTGATTAAGACAGAAACTACTATTAAATATATGAAAACACACCTTTGATGATCCGGGTTGCACATGTGATTTGTTGTCTGAGGTTTCTGTATCTACCGAAACTGATGTATGAACAGCAACATAACTTGGCACTGTCTCAGTTTTCTCCATCACTTTATCATTATTCTCATACTGTCTCTTAGGTATCCGTGTTTTTTCTTTTGCCTTGCCATCATTACTATTGGGAGCACAAGGTTTTTCACGTTCAAGCACTACAACAGTCTTCTCAATAATAGGATTGTTATCTTCATCATGAATAGGTGAGATTTCAGATTCAATTTTCTTCAGCAAGGTGCCTTCTAAATTCAAAGAAGACTTGTTAACATTCCGCTTCTGTGTCCGCTCTTTAACTGAGGATCCAGTTCGGACAATGTCACTTGCTTTAGATGTTCCGATTCTTAGTTCAGGGAGTGTTGTAGTCTTGCTTTTATCATGATTCACAATAGCAGAAATCTTTCTGATATCAGTCTCATTAGCTGCTTTAGTAATTGAAGTTGTCCTTGCACCTCTAGGTTTAACAGATACTGAGGAAGTTTGACGAATGGTACTCATTTTAGGCTCTGACAATCTTCTAATTCTTGCCATTGATGCCTTACTGTCAGCGGTAACATCACCCTTCTCTCGCTTGGATTCAGGCAGAGAAGGCGCTGATCGACTTAATTTGTTTGTATTCAATCTGCTGGTTTTTGGGGCTTTTGAAGAATCATTGGATCCAACGGAAGCAGTTCTGATTGGAAATCTTTGGAACGGTGAGGATGAGCCTGGCTCTGAATCACTAAATTTAGAGCCTTTATAAGAACTAGGTGAAAGCTTTGCCGGAATCGGTTTCTTCGTTTGCTGTGGTGGCGTGGATAATTTGGTGGCCATTGAATTACTCCTGGCGGTAATTCTCCTTTGCCTCTCCATTTTTAAAGCATCAAGGCGTTTCATCTCTTCCTCTTCCTAGTTATATCATAAATATAAAAGAAGAAATAAATAGATTTGAGAAGTTGATGAAAAACCTTGAAAACATGAATCTTTCACAAATCTAAATTTAAACATACTAAAAGTAATGTACTTCAATTGTATGTTAAGCATGTGCGATACAAACATGAAACAGGACTTTCAGTAATTAGGGGAATGTAGATTACCTTCTCCTTGTTCGTTTTCTGGAGATCAGCTTTGTAAAGAAGAAATAAATAGATTTGAGAAAAAGATGAACAACCTTGGAAACATGTAACATAAATTTAAACATACTAAATGCAATGTACTTCAATTGTATCTTAAGAATGTACAACACAAGCATGAAACTGGAGTTTTAGTAGTTAGGGGAATGTAGATTACCTTCTCTGTTCATTTTCTGGAGATCAGCTTTGTAAAGAAGAAATAAATAGATTTGAGAAAAAGACTAACAACCTTGAAAACATGAATCTCTCACTAATCTAAATTTTAAACATACTAAATGCAATGTACTTCAATTGTATTAAGCATGTGCAATACAACCATGAAAGGGGAGTTTTAGTACCTTCTCTTTCTTCATTTTCTGGAGATCAGCTTTGTAGTTCCGTAGTCTTTCAGCACGTGCTCGTGCTTCATCTAATGGACTGGGTTTATTAGTCTTTCCTCTCCTTATTGGCCCAAGAGTCTTTTTTAGATCAGAACTATTTGGAGTAGGTTTTGATTTCAGATCTTTGTCCAACATCTTGGATCTTGATTTCAGACCTTTGTTCTTTTTATCTTGCAAAGCACCAGCCCCAGCCTGAGCCTGCATTTCATAGTCTAAGGCACGATCATAATCCATTGACCCCTTTTCTGCTCGTCGTTCAGGCATGAGACTCAATTCATCTGGCTGATAATTGCAATTATTCTCTTCCTTCTTGTGTACCTTGGGGAACTCTGAGTCCATGTCAATAGCATTTCTCACAAGATTTCCTGAATCATTGACTCTGACTACATATGAGTCATCATTCATATCATGAAACAACTTCCTTTCCAATTTATTGCTTGAATAACCTAGTCCATTAACAAAATCACCATTTCCCCCCCTTCCATAACCAATCCTTCCATCTATTTCTAAAGACTGCATAGCATCCACAGACCTACCATTAACAGACTGTCCTGAGCTTCTAGATAACAAGAAACCATCATTGGATGACCTGGGCATATGGGTCAATCCATTGCTAATTCTCTGCATATCTAAGGCTCCACCACCTTGAGCTTCATGCATATTCCGCTCAGTAAAATCTATAGGATCATTCCCTACAACATGTTTTTTTCTTCTCACTTGATCAAACTTGTCTTGGTCAATGGCATGCCTATCTTCATCTACGCCTCTCAGTAAACACTTTTGGAATGCTAGCCACTGTCCTCCATCAGCATCTTTCCCAGAGTCTGTTACTTCCTTGTCAGTTAAATTCAGTCTTTTAGAGGATTTGTCACTGGATCCTCTTCTTTTTGATGTCTTAACAGATTCCTGAACCTCTTTTTCTTCATCAGTTTCAGAGGAATAATCTGAACCTGACCCACTTCCAGAAGATCGTTCTGTCTTTGTAATGTAATTGATGTTCCGAATGACCACCATACCAGATCTGTGTCTGGCTGATCGGCTAGCCTTCTTCTGTCGTTCTTCGGTCCATGGACCCTCTCTCTCCGTAGCCATTTCATCCCGAGTTTCAGACTCGGTATACTGTTCATTATCCATGGAATGCCTTCTATGTCCCACATTTGAACTAGCATTTAGTCTGGAGTCCTCCATAGGTGAAGAAACTGGCTGCATAAATGGGCTGTTGCCTGGATAAGTCTGATAGTAGGGTATCCCTTGCACTGGATAACGCTGAAACATTGGTAAAGCACCTGGGGGAGAATGAACAGGCCAAGAGGAGAAGCCATTATTTGGAAAATGACCTTGAACATTATCTTGGTAACCTGCAGTTGGTTGTCTGTCTGCTGAACATACATCAATAAATTTGTAAAAAATAATGTTGGTACATTTTAGGGAGAGAAAAAATAGACATCAGATTGTATCAAATAGAAAATCCCCAGTTAGCCATAGATTGTATCAAATAGAAAATCCCATATTTGTGTGTTATTCATGGCACCCAAACAACTCAAATCAACCAACTAACCTACTATAACACAACATAAGTGTTCATGACTTCCATACCATCCTTGCTCTCACCCTCCCCCACCACCAAATGGATCTTCCTCCACCTATTTTCTATTGTTAATCCACTCAAGAAACCCCTAAAAATAATCCCTTCATCGACCTCTAAGGCAAAACAGTGCATGAATATGCAAGTCCAAGATGTGCTCAAGATGTCAGCTACCTGAATTAGTTTTCCCATTACTTTCTGAGTCCAACTCAGTATGGGATGTATTAACCATGTTGGAAATTACTATGCCAGAAGCATTTATTGCACAGGAGTCAGCATGATTGGGTGTCACTTCGGCGGCTTCAATTTCAAGCCAATGGCCACTTTCATGCTTTCTTTTCCATATAGATATAAAATTTCTACACGCATCCCTGAAATGTGACAAAATTAGAATCAGAAAGACCGTCTAGAAATCACACACACATATATGTGTGTGTGAGCTATCAGCCAAATGGCCAAGTAACCAAAATCTCACTAGTAAAAAATAAATAAGATAATTATTCTTACATCAAGCGCGATGCTTCAAAGCATTCGGCAAAGGACATCAAAGCTGGCATGTAGTCAATGTCAAAACCAGCAGCAACAGCCCGTGCAAACGCCATTCCTTGCTCTTTCTGCAGCACAGATTTACGTGTCTCCAGGACTTTCAAAAGCTGAACTCTACAACAATAAATAAAGAAGGGAATATAGTAGGAAAGACGTTAACAAACAATTTTACAGTGTATTAAAGCTCAATGAATATAACAATACTTAAAGTAGTACCACTTATACATAATGCACACCACACAATTAGGTCTCAATGTTAGCTTAATTTTATAACAAAAATTCACTCATTGTCACTTCAGTCACCATATGTTGAGAATGGTCTTCACATTAGTCCATTAAATTCAACAAGGAAGAGTCTTTACGCAGAATTCTAAAGAAACTCAGCGGAAAAGTTGGGGTGGAAGGTCAATCCCAAAAAAAGAGAGAAATTTCTTATGTTTTACAGAGAAAAGGTTGGAAATCATAGTATCCATCAAGATCAGACTAGACCTGAAGATTCCTAGATAGCATATTATCTAGTTAGTATCCAGGGGACGGATAGTGATGTTAATGTTACAATAGAATTTATTAGAATAATCTACTAGAAAATTGTTGGTTTTATATGGCAATGCAAGGAAAATAACCAGGGGTACGACTTAGTCAATAAGAAATCAATTGGTTCCAACTGTAGTTCATGCATTAACAAATGTTACAAATCCCAAGTACAATTAGGAAAATAAGCAGCTCAACCCAACCAAGATTTAATTCAAAATGGCTATGCAAAAACAACTGTTACAAGGTTTAAGTTAGTATAGATTCTAGGAATAAACCCTCTACATTCCCACAATTTAAAAGAAGCCTATATTTTCTTAAAAAACTGACACAATGTACATATATTGTTATTTATTAATACACTGGTCAAGATGGTCAAGATGGTACTGGATAGCGGATTATCCTTAAAGGGTCAAAAAAGAGATGGTCAAACTGGTATAAGAGCCTTACAAGTCCTTTTCTTCTTTACTCATAATTATCGGTTCTATATGTCCAAACTAAAAATAACTTCTATCTGGTTCATAATTGTTTCCAAAAGTAACAGCAATAGCAGTTTTCTCTATCTGTTTTGAGCATATTACAAAATTTTTTTTGAGTGATATCCAGGTCAGGCATAATCAGACACAATTATCAACTAAAGTTTCCTACTGAGGGATGATCATAGAAAATATGGAAAAAAGTAATGTTCAGAACTTACTTTGAGTTGCCTTCTGATTTGGTGCTTCCATTTGTATCAAGTGGCTGCGTATCAGACTGGCACATATCCACACAAACAGATAAGGAAATAATAAATCTAATCTATATAAGATTAGGGTATTCAAGACTTTCCTAACCTTGTAAAGTACAATAGCTGTGTCCTCATTTGTATCCAGCTGAGTCTTCCTGCCTGAGCAAAGCCAATGGATGTTCTTAGTTGCAGAAAATTATAAATTTTAGCAACGCTTTATATATCCATGTTGAATACAAGATAGTTAGTAGTTTTAACCTATAAAAAATATGCAATAGATGTACCTGTTCTTTCAAAACTACCTTCAGTGTTTTCCACATGTTTTATTTGGTTTTCTTCTACCTACAGATATACAAGTTAATTTAAACAAACCTTTAATGGCTGCAATTGAACTTAATTGCTGGATATTTACTCACAAAGCTCATCCCTACAGAATTATTTCCTTGAATTGCAATTGCCTCTTCAATTTGTGCAATTTCAGATTCTACAGTATATACACGTTCCAATATCTCAGGAGTGCTCACAAAACGAACAAACCTAAAGAAGCAGAGGAAATTAGTTCAGCATGCTAATGTATATGAAATTAAATGTCACCTAGAATCATTTGTAGGAGAACAAACTTTAAGCTTCCAACCTTAGAGTTAAAATTCATTTAGTCTGAGAGTTTAACTTTCAAGGGAATCCCAGTACTTCCCTCTAGTTTTGAAAGAGTAAGAACACAAAAAATATAAAAGGAATTTTGGAGTACATATTACATGAAAAACAGGACTTCCAACACAGCATACTAGATCCATGTTGAGTTGAGTACTGGAAGAAATGATAACCTTGAATAAGCGTAGACTGATCAGTTTCAATTCAGATTCGAACATACATTGATAAGAATAATTAAAGAAAAAATATTATGATAACAAGCCACACCTTTCAATTGTTCCCTTGGTAAACCATGAGGCATCACTGTCAAGCTCCGGCACAAGAACAATTGAATAACCACCCTTTGCTATTTGATCTTGAGCTGCCTTCAAGTGGGATAGAAATGGGTTGAGCAACCCTGATGCAACTTTCTCCTTCTTCCCATTCACAGTTATGACCAAGTCAAATCTGAATTACAGATGAGGGTAAAAAATCAAAGCAAAACGTCAGGCAGCAAATACCTACAATCATGTTACTAGAAGAGTAATTCCTACCGTGAAACATGTATCCGAACAACCAAAAATCACTAGCAAAATCAGGTCCTTCTACTACTGAAGCTTATGATCAACAACATTTTTTTTTCTGAGCATGGGGAGTTCCCATGACAGCAATTTTGATCACATGACAAATTAACCAGAAAATTTAAACAGAAGAAAGTGCAGAGACATCATCTATAACATTTGTAGATAAGGGCAAGAAAACACTACAGTTGCAAAATCGAAAAAGGTAAAACCGAACTGAATCATGAGACAGTTAAACTATGTATAGTCCTCTAATTATTATTGCTCCTAAGAAAGGTATTCAACTAGTCATCTCCATTTTAATTCATTTTATTAGGACTATCAAATATCCCAAGTGCAACAAAGAAAACACAAAAATAAACAAACTTATTAAGATTATCATACACCCCAAGCACTTGAAAAAACACAACCAACAAACTTATTCATTGGTTCTTGTTTTCTATTTAGGGTGATAAATGGCACAAGTAGTAAAAAAAACAACAATAAAATGGTAAAAGATATTGATGAATGGGGTAACACTATTAGGACAATCAAACACCCCAAGTGCTTAAAAAAACACAAAACCAACAAAGTTATTCCCCATAGTTCTTGTTTTCTATTTACGGTGAGAAATGGCACAAACGGTAAAAAAAAAAAAAAAACAACAATAAGATGGTAAAGCACATTGATGAATGGAGTGACAGTATTGTTACCTAGTTCTAGTTGGTGTGAGCTGAAACATAACTGAATCCAACCTTGTAGAAGAGTTCATTGTAAGAGAGACCAAAACAAAACCAGAAACTGGGTTTTGCTTTCACAGGGATCACATGAGACTCTAAAGTGAGGCTAAGCTCACATACCCAAAAAGGAAAAAGCAAAGTTCCAAAGTGGGGTTAGACTTTAGTGACTCTAAAAGGCAAGCTTTGCTTGAAAAACAGGCTTCACAGCCCAAAAGGAGAAAAAAAGGGTAAGTTGAAATGAATGCTTAGAAATGGGGTTGAGAAGAAGAGCTTCAATGGCTTCCAAAGACAAGTGACTGTTTTGAGACAGGATCCAACGTTGTTCTTCTTTGGATACCAACTCAAAGAAAAAGGTACCATACCATCACTGTTCTTTGCATATCACAAAAAGGGTGCATTTTTTTGGAATTGTGAAAAAGAAACGAGGGCAAAACCGGGATTTCGAGCAACATTGACAAACGGCCACATAGTGACGCTATCAAACGCATACTTGTCTTTTGAAATCGATGCTACTTGGATGAAATTACCATATTGACCTCAAAAAGTTTTTTCAACACTTTTTTCTCTTTGCAGTACCGTTGAAGTTGAATCACACTCTGTTATGTGATCTCATTCCCTTGTTGTACAGTTGCAAAATTTATTCTGAGACAAGTGATAAATGCTTCATTATCTTTATTTTAAAAATTAACTACTGAAGTATATTTGATTTTTCTTATTAAATAAAAATATATATTTTAGTGTGCTTTCATACACATTGAAAATCTATACAAATTTAACATTCTGATCTCAAAACTAAAAAATGTGTAGAGGTGTAAAAGTTACATGCAGTATATATAATGTAAAAGTTTATCCTTCAACCAAAAGAAAGAAAATGTTTATCAGAATTAAAATTATTTTAATTCAAAATCAATTTCGAAATTAGAATCGAAATTAACATATTTGATTCAATTGTCGTTATACGTGTTTAAAAATGTCTCCATAGTATATTGTAAATTCAAAAGTGTAAAAGATTTCATATTTCCCCAAAATATAAAATAGCATGCAATATCTCAATATGAGATTAAATATATGATTATTTATCTAAACTTACATTGATTAATATCTCGAAATTACTTTAAGTTTATTATCTAAATTGAATTTAAAGATGCACTAAATTCAGTATGAAGTTTTAAAATGACAATTGCATTCATATAGCTAGTGTTTGCAAAATGTAACAGACCTAAACACTACTAATATAATAAATAATAATGAACTATTATGTCTTTTTTATTCTTCTTTTATTCTGAGCTATTAATTATGTCATTTAAAGTGGACTAATTTAGTTATAGCAATTTATGGTATCCCACATCATTATTGAATTGCTGACCTTTCTTATTAAGAAGAAATTGCTTTAACACACTTGATTGTGATTATGTGTTTTGTAATGCATTATATGCTACCAGAAATTTCCTTTTGTATATTGACCTTGGAAATTTAGCTACAACTATGGACATTGATCAATGGGTTTAATAATAATAAAATATGTGGATGAGAACTTAAGAAATTATAACATTTTCACTTGCTATTGACATTAATGTTTGTTCACTTTGCTTGAGTTTATAATTATCGTGTAAATAGTTTAACAAACTTCTCTATTTTTTACACGTTCATATTTATACACCAGATTATATTTCTAAAAAAATGATTTCCTAATAATATAATTTTACTATTATTTTACTTGTGTGATAATTGTATAAATATCTGAAGATAAGATAAGATAAATAAAAATATAAATTTCTTAAAAAATAAAAAGAAACCACCGAATATAATAATTCACTTGCATCTGTATTATGGTATGAATATGATGTGATGTGTCTTTTTCTATGCTTTAAATAGGTTAAATCCTAGAATCAATAATTGTGCATTCTTGTCAGCTTTAAAGAGAGAAAATAGTAGTATGACACGGACTAGTTATGCAGTGTCTTTTGGCATACTATTTTCGATAAGGACAAAGGGAAAAATATAGTGAATGGCAAATGAAAATCATTAAGTGACAAATTATTAATGGATGAATTTTGGTAGTTACTTTTTAGAAGGTATTATTATATATTGTGAAAGAAAAAAATATAGAACTATAAAATTACAATGAAATAAAATATCATGTGGGTGATTTAAGAAATGTTGGTAGAAATTGAGTAATTTAGTTATTGTTAATTGATTTGTGATATGTTAGGGGAAAGAAGAGCATAGTATTTTGGGACAGTGTTTATAGTATAAATGGATGGACTTTGCTAGTAATAAGTTTTGGAATTTGAAGTTGTAATAAAATATGAGTTAAGACAGTTTCTTCATACACTTTTTTATATTCTTCCTCCACTTTCATACATTTTATATTTTCTTAAAGTGTCCCTCACTAAATTCTGCATCACTGATTTACTTTTTCTTAACCTTACACCTCCATATATTTTGTACTGTGTACAACCATTATGAAGAGTTGTTGCCCTAAAAAATATTGCCGTTTTTATTATCATTTTCTATCATTGTTAAGGAAAGAAATATTGAATATATATAAATAAATAAAAGATGTGCAACGTGTATTAAATAATCTTATTATTTTTGAAAAAAATGTATCATGTTGTTGTATATTCTAAAATTAAAGGATTTTTCTTGCAATAATTACATAATTATATCTTTTCAAATTAACTTGAACATTTTATTATTAAAAAAATAAAATTGAACAAAATAAAATATTATGATAAAAGATAGTTAGGCTTATAAGAAATTACAAATATACAAAAATTAAAAAATAATAATATTTTTCATATAAATGGATGGTAATACATCTTCTATCAATATGATTGATGGACCATACGCTATAAAATGTTTTGTTTAATATGTATGATAAAATTAACTAAATATTCAACCATTCAACAACAGATTAGTCAATTTAACATCATATTAACTAATTAAGTGAGATTAATATAAGATTACTTGAATAATATTTTTTAATTTCGTCTATTGTCACATGAAATAATAATTTGATTTATACTGGATACATTCATCAGTTTTGTCTTACTTCAAAATAGGATTCACATATTCTTGATTATGCTCAAAATAATATTTTAAAATAATTTTAAAATGTATTTAATGTAATGGAGAATATGAAACATATTTTTTTTTAAAAAAAATTATAACTTTTTTAGAATGTGTCTTATTTAATACATGTACTCAAAATAGACCACTCTTTTGAGAATTTGTTACATATAACACGCACCAGTTGTTAACATATTTTGAAAAACATAGACTAACTATATATAGCGTATTTTGAAAAACATAGATGAAATTCTAAAATAAGAAAAAAATATATGATTTATTTAATCTCACTAATTTATCACTTTTGCATATGCGATATATGCATTGTAGAGACTATTTATGGAAATAGAAACAAATAAAGCATTTATTGTGATATGATTTTGATTTTATAAAATTTACCTAAAACACATCAATGGATTGTATTGAAAAAGTAAAAAAAAAAAACAAAAAAAACAAAGTTTTTTAAGGTAAAATATAAACTTGTCAAAATAAAATTTCTAAGTTGGAAAACAAAAAGTTGAACAGATACATTTGATAAAGTGTTTCGATGACTCTAGTTTGGAATGAATTTTAGCATCTCAAATGGTAAATATTTAATTTTTAGATATGAAACTGTCTCAATTCATCAACAGTGCCAAGTTTAATTTTTAATTATAAACTCATTTATATTATATATTTTCTTTCTTATTGCGTATTTATAATTTTTATATTTAAAATATCTATTAGTGTAGAAGATTTTGAATCACATTCTATACTGGCTAAGTTTATTCGTAATTACAAAAGATGAATGCTATTCATGTTATATAGAATACGAACGTAAATAATATATATATATATATATATATATATATATATATATATATATATATTTTTTTTTTTTTTTGTGATTGAAAAATAAATATTAATAATGATAATAATTATTTTTT
>Ga0099824_1008096_pt1 | contig 13572 bp, 6 predicted proteins | sample SiratrowhiteBW_FD_76837 | JGI IMG/M metagenome (GOLD analysis project Ga0099824, IMG submission 76837) | Root nodule microbial communities of legume samples collected from California, USA - Siratro white BW | ecosystem: Host-associated > Plants > Roots > Nodule | place: USA: California... | reverse complement strand
TATATATATATATATATATATATATATATATATATATATATTGCCGTGAAATATATGGTAATTAAGTAAGGTGACGACTTAGTTGAGATCTCTCTCCAATGCTATCTTAAATTATATGTTTTTTTATCATAAAAAGTTGTAGAAAGTTACATTGAAAAGGTTAAAAAATAATGTAAGAAAATTTTCATAAATATAAAAGTATTTAAGTTATAATCGAGTAAAAAAAAACGAAGTTTAATTTTTTATAACATGTGGAACTCAAATTTTTAATTCAGTTCAGTTAAATAAATAAGTTAAATTTGACTAGACCATTTTTTAATCAAGTCCAAAGTTGAAGAGTTTGATTAGACAAAATAACCCTTAGCAAAATATAAGAAAGAAGGGTAGGAGAGACAACACGAGAGCAAAAAAAAGGGAAAATTTGAGCGAACTTTTATGTAAAAGAGAAGTAAATTTTGAACTGCTTGTTGCATTTCTCTTGGCACTGAATCACTGTTAGAAGAGAGACTTCAATTGGTAATCTATCTTATGTGAAAACTTTCATTCTTTTGCTCGATCATTATATAAAATTTTTGAATTAACTAATTACGACTCATGTAATCAGTTGTAAAATTTTTGTTATATTTTTATTTTTATTTGATTGTTGATATCTGAGGTGTTGGTTACATGTGTTGTTTTTCTTTATTTTATTCCTGCATGCTACATGTTTGCCAAAATGCTTTAACCACTTAATCGTCATGTCTACTAGCTCCTATGTTTGGTTCTGGGGTATTTATTTGCAATTTCATCATCTCAGGTACCTCTAAATCTGCCAGTTGATATCAGGTTTCAGAGAAACGCTTCTAACATTCTTGCGGGAAATTTCACACAGAGTTGAAATATGATCAAATTACAATCGGTAGTTGGTTGCAAATCTAAAAAATATTATATAAGGTGTATTCTGGTAAGATTTGTTGAGTCTCTAGCTCTTTTCTATCATTCACAAATTTCTCAGTTTAAGATATCTTAGTTTAGAAGTTAAATAATATGTTAAAAGATTTTATATCGATTCAGGGTATAATTAAATTATAATATATGATTGAATACAAACTTTGATTTACATAGGATTTATCATATTGGTTTTATAGGATTGAGTTAGGTCTAAATAAATTTTCTAAATTATTTTTTAGGTATTAACTTCTATAGTATATGATGAATTCACATTCTCAGACTAAGTATGTGAGTTTTATTTCCCATCTATTTAGGTGAGCCTGAGTTTGAAAACAATAAGGCACACATGAATTTTAATCAATATAAACTAGTATGTTAAAAACACTATCAAAAAGTGTGTTGTCAATATTGTTTTCAGTAATTGGAACTCGCTCTTCATTTCACTCAGTTACATTGTAGATGATTATCTACCCATGAAACTAGCACACATATAGTTTTGTTCCAATAGACTTCCTTGATTGATTTTCTATTAGAAATGCTGAAAATGGAAGGTGTTAGCTCCCTGTGTAGAAAGAGACCTCATTTCTAATAGAAAATCGCTACTGAGTCTACAGGACCTTTCAAGCATAATTCATCTTTCCACATCAAATTACATGACAAAATTTGCCAATTACAATTTGCAAAAATAAAAAATCATAAATTTAATCAACAATTTTATGAGGTCTTTTTTTCAGTAGCAGATCTAACTCCTTCTACTTTCAACGTTTCTAGCAGAAAATCAGCCCATGTGTCTATAGGTCCTGGCAAACACCAATGCACACAGTCATTAGGTAGTGTAACTTTCTCATGTGGCCAGTGCCCATATTTATTTGGGTGACCATCTGGCCTCATTAACATCGCCTGTGTGGTGTCAAGTAACATGAATTTCAAACCTTTCTTTGTGGCTTCTTTTTCAGCACTTTTGAACTCCTCCAATTGTATGCTGTGTAACTCAAGATTGTAGCCCTCTAACCTTGTTTCATTACTCTTAAATGGCTTAGTTCTTACACAATTCCCACCTTTATCCCACACCCCATTCTCAAAATGAGATGGTGCATATGTTCTAAGAATTGTTACACCCTTGGGGTTTCCTAAACTCATGAGGGCTTTATATGTAGTCCTGAAAGCTTTCTTATAGCCATTGTGCCAGGTTACATGAGTGACATTTTTCCAGGAACAATATTGACATCCAACAATTTTTTGTTTCTCATAGAAAACCATTGGCCTCAAGAACCATTGTCCTGCATTGATAATGACATAGTCAAACTCTTTAATTTGAGCTGTCCATTTGTCATCAAACTCATCAAGATAAACATTGATGAGACCACCCTCTGAGTCAACTTGTTTAGATCTCACTAGATAGGGTGACCAAAAAGTAGCCATTGTGAAGTTGTAGTTTGAGTACTGCCATCTTTTGAAGGAAAAATCATCTGTGTATGACACATCTACGGGCCACTCTGCCTGAAAAATTGAAGAAGATTAACATCAACCTAAATAACTTTTTTTTAATTTTTGTAAATCTTATTTAAATTCTGTACAAGAAGGAAAAAGGTTATGCAGACACATAATTTTTTGAGAAAATTAAAATATTTCTTCCAAATATTCCTTTGATTTGGATTCAAAGATCAAGCTGAAAATAATCATGTATTTTTCAATTTTCTAAATAAATTTAAAAATTTATCTCATATTCTAGTTACATTAAGAAAAAATAAATGATGATTTGTAATGTCAAATATGAATGCATCAATCAAGTAATGATAGGAAAATTTATTCTTGATTATGACTCCATTAAATTTTAGCTAGTAATAATTAATGAAAGGCTTAGACAATTTACATATGGTTATAAACTCTTATTTAATCAATAGTAAAGTAACACTCAAAAAAATAATAGGAAGGGAGAGTAATGACATGTATTTTTTCAATTATATGGATAGAAAAGATGAATTTTTTTTTCCACAAGTTATGTTTGTATGTCAATATTATTGGATGTCAATTTGTATTTGTATACTTTTATACGTAGAGAAAATATTTTTTATATAACACAATGATGTTATAATAGCATTTTTGGTTCTCTAAGTATTCCAACACTGAACTGTTTCAATTATGATAATATTACATACAATTGGCTTTAGTTTCTAAGGTTCTAAGAGTGCCAATTAATGCTCAAATATCACACTCATGAGATTTTAGTTCTCCACATTATATCACTGCATTCTAATGGAATATTATACTAAAATCAAACCCAGATCCAATTAACATAATTGGAATATAAAGAATAAGCATCATCCATTGCCTTATTTATATAACCAAATTGATACAATTGGACCAAAGAGCTAAAATGATATAATTACTAAATGGTTGAACAAAATGCAGATAAGCTTAAATGCATATTGTTAAGATACTTATTAAGTGGTTGCTAAAACTAATCCTTTAACCAGAAAACATAACAGTTCTAAAAATGACTAGAAACTAGTTAAAAATAGAAAAGTGTGAATTGATATTTTACTAACTTTTAATTTTTTTTATAAATATTTTAAAATTAAATAAAATATAATCTATAACTATTAATAATAAAATTTAATTTTGTAACTGTTGTCTGATTCAATTTTTTTTCCTCTGATGTGTGTATCTACATTTTTATTACATTAAAATGACAGTTTTAAATATATATAATTTTATAAAAATGATATTAGAAATTATTAAAATAATAGAGTTTAGAAATATTATAACTTTGAAAGAACAATATTAAAATAAAAATAGTAGTGATCATATTTAAATAGAAAATTATGTATGTTTTTTAAATAGAGAGATTCTTCAATATTCACTTTATTATATTAAAAATTTATTATTATTTATTAAAGGTAAAGTGGTCAAATTAAGAAATCATATTAAAAGTAGTTACCAAAAAATATATCATCTTCGTAAATTACTTATTTTATTAAATAAAAAATTATTTATTGAAAGATAAAATTATCTAATATAACACCAAAAATGGTTACCAAAAGTATAGTGATATAGATAAACACAACCAACTTTATTGATTTTACGAAACTACTGATGACAACAAAGTAGTTGTCTTGAAAAAATTACAAATACTCCTATTATATAATTATAACATTGCAAAAAAATAGAAAAATTTAATTTTATGCTAGTATACACATCTTACATAACTTTAACAAAAAATTTAATAACCAACTTTTTAATTACATTTTTTATTATCATAAAAAAAAGTGAACGTGTTTCTATTATATTTAACTAGTTGAAATAAGCGTATAGATGCTTAAGTGAGGCATAGCTAATTTTTTGTAAGTAGTAAAATCAATAAAGTTGATTATGTTTATAAGAGTAAAAATGATCAAATAAATATGAAAAAAGTTACAAAACATCAAGAATAAAATTGTAAAAAAATGAAAGATAATCTCTCTATTAATAGAATAGATAAAGATTATAAATAAGCATATATATTTTTTTAAAAAGTAATATAAAACATCAATTTACTCATATATATTAGTTTATAATTTATATCTTTTCTTCTTATAATTTTATATTATATTAGTTGTTTATTTTAAATGTAAACTTTTTATTATTAATTAATCTTATTTATCAAAATTTAAATTTAAGTATTTGAATGTTAAGAACTAAAAGAAATTATATCTGTTATAGTTTTAAAATTAGAAATTATATAATTATTATTAATACCGTTTACAAATTGAACCATTAAATTTAATTTTCATCAGCATAAAGAATGAAATTAATGTATCATTTAAGAACAATCAGCAATTGTACTAGATAAAAAAAATAAATCATACACGTTACACTAGTTTCTACTACTTCTTTTTATATAATATATGTTACATTAACAAGTTGAAGTTGACTGTTATTAAAATACTATTAAAAAAATTTAAATTCCTCAGACCTTCTTTGTCCCTTGGTCAAATATTCAACAACTATGAAACTCATTGGTCGTCATGCACATTTTCTTTACAATTAATGTCATTAAAAATTAAACAATGATCAACGAAAATTTTACTCCCTTGCTGACTAAAGCCTGTGTCTAATAATCAAAATCAATTCTATGCGTAAATTTTCAAAATATAAAAGTCAATAATTTTATTCTAACTATATATGATCATTTTTCATCAGATTTATGCAAATATGTATTCAAATTTTACATTAACAGCATATTATCAGTGAAGAAAAACATGAACTGGTGGCACAAGAATTGAAAAAAGGAATTGACATATTCAGATTCTTGCTATCTAAACAGAAACCAAATCAAAAGAATATAATTAACTACAATTTATATCAGAAATCAAGGAGCAAATTAAGACAAGATAATTATTATAATTTGTTGAAGCATGATTTTAGAATTTCAATATTGAGAAAAACATAGAAGAGACTTACCCTAGATAGGAGGCAAATCATGGACTGCATGTGATTTCTGCCAATGGAATCTCCAACAAAAGCCATAGATTTTCCCTTCATAATTTCTAGAAACTGAAAAGGGTTGAAAATGGGGAGTTCACACTCATTTGGCTTCCACCTCCACTTCATGAACTCAGAATCAGGTCTCCCATATTTCATGCAATTTTGGTGTTCATGAATTTCCCAACATGTTGTGTTTGTGTAGTATGGTGCTTCAGGATTTGGCACCCATTCCCCACTGAAAATATCACATTTCTTCACAAATTTTGAGGGCATGCTTTGTGTCTCATTGTTCAACCCCTCATCAAATTCAATAGAAATCTCCTTGTATTCATTCATCTTCAACAATGAATGGTAGCTAAAGAAAGAACAAGAAATTGTGGTGAGAATGAACACAAGCAGGGATGAGAATACTAGAATTGTCACTTTTGATGACATTGGTGGCTTTGATCTAGTGTTCCCTTTGAGAAGAGGAAGATGTAGAAGGAATTTCATGTTGAAAGAGAGAAAGAGGTTATTGAGAAAAAAGCTCAAAAATTTGAGCTTTTCTCAATGCAAAAGAATGTGATAGTGAGGTGAAACTCAATTTATCATTTTGTTGATTGAGGCTTCTTACTTTAAAAGCCTTCATTAATTTTAAATATTGTGTCATAATATTTTATCCTTTGTGATTGACTTTCTCATTTTTTTTATCTCACAGATTATTTTTATTCCTAACATGTACAATTAATTATTTTGTAAAAATTTATTGCGTGTAAAACATGACCAGCAGAGTTATCAAAGAATATTAAATTTAAAATGGTTTAAAAATGGAATTAATCCTTACAAATGTGTATTTGATTTAGAAAATCCATGGGAAAAGCCCATTGGTTTTATAGAATAGGTAAGACCACATATAGGAATAAGTGGAAACTTTTTTCCATATAAACACTCTTAATATGTATGCTTTTTGTTTTTTGAGGAAAAAAGCCAAATTTCCCTTATTTTCTCCTTTAATTAAAGTAAAATGAAATTGTTTTTGTAGTTTTTTTTTTTTTTTTTGAAAAAGACAAAAGGTGTCACAATCCCAGAATAGAAACAAATCAGTGAGATTTGGAGGAAAATCGATAAAATGTTTTTGAGTAGTATGATTTTAGAATATTTAATTTACTTTTTTGGAATTATTTTAAATAGATGAATTATTTCTTTTAGTATTCATACTATATAGGTAGGTTTTGTGATTTACTAATCTTTACAGAAAAATTTGGTTGGATATTTTTAACATAATCTCCCCTCACAACCGTGTTTTTCTTTCCATGATTTACTAGGCTCAAATTTGAATTCTTGTTTAAAAAATTTGAGTACAGTATTATTAATATTAATAACTTGTGGGTACTTATTTAGTTTGATGGTAGTTTAAAAACAATTTATTTAATAACATTTTTATTTTTGATAAGATAAAAAGGAAAATCATTAAAAATAAATCATTGTAAATAAATTTGTAACTAAAGTATAACATGTGTAATGGGTATCAGTACTTTTATGTTTATTGCTATGAATTGAAACACCTTTAACATTAAAAACATGAAGATGCTCTCAAGAATATTTACCATTGGAAACAAATTTAATCCAATTAGATTACAAAATATGAAGGTTTGTATCTAAGAGAATAATCCATAATTATATAAAGAGAATAAAATGGGAGAATGTGTGTTAAAGAAAGCAAGAGGGTGGCCTAGGTATAAAAGGATTCAGTGAAGTTTAATATAACTCTCTTGAAAAAATGGAAATTAAGACTAGTGGAGAGTAAATCAAGACTATCTTAATAATAATATTCATCATAATATTAATAACATTAATGATAATATTAATATTAATAATAATAATAATAATACTAAAGTATCAATAATATTAATAAATATAATATCAAAAGTAATATTAATAATAATATTATCAGTAACATTAATATTAATATTAAAATTAATATTATTATTAATAATACTAATAACAGTTATAATAATAATATTATTATTAATGATATTAATAATAATTGTAATAATATTAACTGTAATAATAATAATAATAATTAATAAGAATAATATTAAATATAATATTAATAATATTATTAATTATATAAGTTAATAAGAGTAATATCATTTTTACTAATTTTAGTAATATTACTAATTTTTAATAATAATCATAATATTAATATGTTTAATAATCACAATAATAATGTTAATATAATTAATAATATAATTATTATTAAAAATAATAATATTTTATTAAAATTAATTATTAATATTATTTACGAAAAATCTATAGGTATTCATATGTAATTATATACGGATTTTTGAAGGTGACAAATTTTTAGGTAAAATTCGTAAGTAATATTAAATTTACCTACATATTAAAATAAGTAAAATCCATACATAAATTTTGTATGTAATAAATTTGTAGGTAAAATTCGTAGATAATACTAAATTTACCTACGGATGAAAATCCTATATAAATGTAAATCGAGAACTTCTTGTACTGAGAGCACAACTTTATTAAACAAAAACCCTAAACTTTATTTTGAAATCACAAAAGAATCAACTTAAAAAATTTTAACCTTCCATACGAAAGTAAAACAAAATAATTACAATAAGGAAAAAAAGGAAAAACTAAGATGTTTTGTTGTTCACATATTCTCATTTTTCAACTTTCCAAAATTCTCGACTTTTTTTTCCAAGTTTTATCGCATATTCTATTTCTTTGTATTTTGCAAATGATTTGCTTCCAATCTTGCTTTTGAGATATTCTAGATTTTATTCTCTAATTATTTCTCTTGGATTTTGTTTCTTGTTTTGATTTAGAGAAGCAATTTTGACTTTGAGTGATCAGACCCACTCATAATAGTAGATGTTTCTTGCTATCAAACCATCTAGTCTACATTTATTGTATCAGACTCTTTTTACATTCTCATATTCATTTCACTTAATATTGTTGAGGTGTTTTTTTCAGCAGTCTTAACAAATGATTCATTTCTTGTTACTAATAAAGGAACATACAATCATTATTGAACATAATACCTTAATAAATTATTATGAAAATGACTGTTCTCAATAATCTCCTTCGTCTAGTGAAGGTAAATGTGTTATTCAAATCCTAAAATTATATTATAAAGAAAGAAATCATATTTTCTATATTTTATTTATAAAACAATTACAGAAAATATTAAAAGAATTGTTTTTAATGTCTACTCCTAATCACTTATGTATTCCTCTTGAAATTCTCCTTCCATATAATTGTTTTGTAATCTTCTTCTCTTTATTTCTTTTCTCTTTTATACTCTTATTGTAACTTCACTCCTGTGACATATTTTCTTGAATTGCGATTATATTAAAAACTAAAATGGGTGATATACCTTTAAACAAATTGATCATACTCGTTACATTTCCATTTCCTACTCTACTTACCTTAATAAGTAGTTATTATTTATGTTGAAACTGGAAAGAATAAGTAAAACCTTAACAAAAATATCTCTTCATCCTCTTTAATTAGAAGATTAAATTGATATTCGTAGATGAATAAATACATTTTGACATATTCTAACATCCAAACCTACCTAATATTCTCCTCAAAACTTTTCAATCTCCTAATTATAACTGGAGTTCATTATTATACCAAACATAGAAAAAAAAAATCACATTTCCAAAAGATTAAGGTAAATATTGCTCAACTGCTTAGGTGGAAATTTGGTAAGTGTGGCTACTATATTTTCATCTAATAAAATGTATATCAATTGACTACATAATAATAAGGTAAGAGGAATACTCATTTCTAGGCCCAAGCTTTACTCTATTGATTATAATGCCCAACAATACATACCTTACTAACATGACAAGTTCTTCCCGCACCCTAATACTCTCTTCCTGCACCCAATATAAAATTTTAATTCCACAATTACTTTTATGGCACACACATCCGGTTCACACTGCAAAAAAATAGAACCGGATGACACCCCCATCCCGTTCACATTACAAAAGAATTGACAACCGGATGAGTATGTCATTCGGTTATCATTTTACTTTGAAATGACAACCGGATGACATGCTCATTCGGTTGTCAATTTTTTCGCAATGTGAACTAGATGTGGGTGTCATCTGGTTCTCATTTCCAAATCAAAACGAGAACCAGATCCGATTGTCATACTCCAAATCAGAAAATTCCTCCGTTTACTGTCGACAGCACCCCAAACTCCAAATCAACTACTCTAATCAGCAATATCACTTACTAATTGTTAATAAACACTAAAAATTACTTACCTATTGTTTGTTTGAAGGATTAATCGAAGATTTGGAAGAATGGAAACAAAAATATGCTAAATTTGTGAACGGATGCTGAAATGACAACTGCATGACATACTCGTCCGGTTGTCAATTTTTTTACAATGTGAATCGGGTGGGAGTGTCATCCGATTCACATTTTTTTGAGAGTGTGAACTGAATAAGAGTGAAGGGGTGAAGGCTAATTTGGTCTTTGCTCTTTTAAAATTGAGAGCTTAACTATTATTTCAAATTTTATATGAGGGTGCAGGAAGAGGATATTAGAGTGCAGGAAAAACTCGTGTACTAGCATTCTTGTGTGGGGGATGAAGTAACACAGGAAAACTTTTAAGAAAGAATCAAGTAAGTTTTGATCAAAATAAATGATCGAGTCAACAACCCATAGACCATCCTACAAGGCTTTCTTATCTCTCGAGTGTAAACAGTCATCACCTGATGCTTCTTAAATTACAAGTGTTTGGTAAGAAACTGATAAATATAACTACATAAGTTTTATTATATAAATGAAATTTTTATTTTTTTAGTCAAAAATATATCATTATCGAATTATAACTTTAAAATTTTAAAATTAATTGAATTTTTATTATACTTTTTAGTACTTTTGCTTATTTTTCAAAACGTTGTATAGTTTCCTTTATTTGGATAAGTAGGTTTATTTCAACGAGTTGGTGTAATGAGTATTGGTCACATTTAGTTTTTATTAATTTTCATAAATTTAAATTTTTTATTTATCAATTTTAAAACTAGTGTTATATTGAATTTATTTTTTACAATTTTCACTATGTGTAGCTTCCATATATCATTATACAGTAAAATATAAAATATAAAGACTTAGAAAATAGTTTTAAAGTATAAAAACTTAGAAAATAGTTTTAAAGTAGAATATGGTATAATCAAAATGATATTTAAATATTTTATTATTAAAATAAAAAAGTTTTTTAAATAGAAAATATAAGTTATTCAGGTCTTATTTTAAAAGATTCATTATCTCTATAGAGTATTTTCTCTCTTCTTCTGGCTTCTCTTTAAATTTCTAACTCATATATTTATTGTTTGATGATCGGAGGACACTATTGAGTTTCTGGCAAATATTCGAGTAAGTTTGCCTAGTCAAAATCTCCAAAAGAATATGTTATTTTTCACCTCTTTTTTTTAGGCATTTTTTGAGTTTCTCTAAACTTGTGGAAGGGATTGTTTGCATGTGAAGCTTTTGTACATAGCATGGATCTATGCTAGTCGGGGATCTTAAAGGTGTGTTCATATCATTAATCAGAGTTTTTATATACAAATTAGGTTGAAATAATGCATGTGACTTGAAATAATTGATGAGTTGTGTTCCTTTATTAACAACAACAACACTACTTAGTGAAGCTCCTTGAGGCTGGAAACTTCTACAATTGTTTTGGATTATGCCAATTATTTGACGTCCAAGGTATTAAATCTTTTTCGTTAGAACAATATTTCTATGTAAGAGGACTTTGGAATTTGGCTCTAGGAAATATGTATGTAATCACCTATATTTGGTCTTGTGGATGTTTTAAAATGAATATTTTGAAGCTTGCAAAGGGTTAAAGCACCCATTTTGTGTTTCTTATTTATACATTTTTTATTGCTGATAAAAATATACAAATTAGGTTTTTTCCAAGAAATCTAAGGTGTTGGAGCTCTGATTTGACGTTTAGCAAACAGATAAGAAAAGTTAATTTTATCTTTCAGTAGTACCCTAGGCTAGAAGATTTGGATGTGAAGCTGACATGGTCACAAGTTCCAAATTTCTCTTGTAGAGATTGTAATGATGTGTGACATAAATGTTTTAATTTATAGCTTTTTTAAATTAAGCTGGTTTTTGGAGTAAATTGAATATGCTTTGGTTTATTTGCTATGAATGTTTGTGTTGAATTAAATCAATTGAGAAAACTTGAGATTTTTGTTGATTAAAATGTAGCCTACTCTGATCTCTAATTAAATGGTTTGAAAATATCTTTTGTTTTGAACTATTTGAACTGAGTCTAAATTTACTTGAGTAAATGTAGAACTCTGAATAAGATCAAGTGACAAGTTGGGGTAGTAGGAGAGGATTTGAAAAACTCAACTTGAGGCACCTGGACTAGTATTAAAGCTCTGTATATTTTTTCTGAATAATGCAGACTCATTGGGCAAGCCATGAGCTCGTTGGACAATATTCATTTAATTAAAACTACAAGAGCTTTGATTGCTACGTGGGCCTTTTAAATGAAAACTCCTAGTGGTTTGGTCGTTGGGCGAGTCAATTCTCACTGAGTGAAGTGTTTTTATTTTTATGAGAGAATTCCAATGGAGTAGTCCCTAGGCGAACATTTTGTTTGTTGGGCGACCAAAAGTAATTGGTTATGTTGATGTCTTTGGTTGCAAAAACAGCATGTTAGTTGGGCAAATTGCAACACATGCTCAATTTGCTAAGCGATGGTGTTTTTTGAACTTTGGTAAAACATGTTTTTAAACATCTCTAAATGCTAAAATGATTTTATCTTTCACTCTATTGTTATCTTTAACCAATATATTGTATTTGAACATTTGTACAATTTTATGATTGATAAAATTATAATTTATTAATATTTAAATTGAGTTGGATATATTTGTATGAATGAAAATCATTTATGGTTTGGTTGTGATATATAATGTGATATGACATAGAAATACTTATTTCTAGAGAAGGATTGTGACATAGAATGTGATATGACATAAACATACTTATTTCCAGAGATGGAGTACTATGTTGAGATTTTAGGAGGGTGTCTTGATTTTGGAACTCTAAAGTAGATGATCTTGACTCTACTAATACATTAGAATTGCTTAGATGAAGGTGTTCCGCCATTGAGAGTCGAAAGAGATTTCTGTAACCTATCTTATGGTGTGAAAAAGAACTATATCGGTAAGTCATAAGAAATTTACCCTATTATATGATGATAGATTTCTTGATATTGTGACTTTGTTGTAATAACAACTTAGTAGTATAACAAGTGTAAATCTCTAAATCTAATTCCTAACATAAAAATTTCAAGAAATAGAATTATGTGTTTATTGTAGTATGTTAGTGAATTTTTAACATGACTATTATATAAAAGATGAGATTTTAGAATAGACACTTGACTATTAAATAATTGAGACGCAACATCTAAAATGTAATATTTTATATAAATTTAGTGATTCCTTGTGACAACTTAATTAGTTTAATATACCAAGAAAAAGGAAATATGATAAAAAAAACCTTAAATATGTTTGTATAAAGAATTGGGTCAAAGTTGACTCATAAATTTATAATTTAAAATAAACTCTAAATAATATTTTCTTTTTCTCATTAAAGATACTTTAATAAGTCCCGTATAATATCAGGAAACTAATTAAATTAGATAAACTAATTTGATGTTGTTAGGAAACTAATTCAATTAGACCAACTAATTTGATGTTGTTATTGAATGTTATAAAAGAATAAAGGTACACAGAAAACTTTTTAACAATTTGGAGAAATATGCAAGCAAGTGAAGTTGTATATTTTTGTTAGTTTTCTTCTTAAAATCTATTGCATAATTTCTTGAGTTTGGTAAATGTTTCACTCTCTCTGGTCAACTTACACTATGTTCCTTATACCCTTCTACACTTCCTTCCAACTTTCCTAACTTCAGCTGACATTTTCAGAACCTACCAATTGGTCACAGTTTGTCCTTCACATGCCCTGAAATTGTTTATTTTATATCTTTTATCTGCCTTTGCCTTCCAATGTAGGACAAAAAAACAGCTGTTGAATTTCAAGAATCTATGGATAATATTCTATCCACCATGATGACATTCTTTAAAACTTTACACACACATATTATATATATATATATATATA
>Ga0099824_1008095_pt1 | contig 13574 bp, 11 predicted proteins | sample SiratrowhiteBW_FD_76837 | JGI IMG/M metagenome (GOLD analysis project Ga0099824, IMG submission 76837) | Root nodule microbial communities of legume samples collected from California, USA - Siratro white BW | ecosystem: Host-associated > Plants > Roots > Nodule | place: USA: California... | reverse complement strand
TATATATATATATATATATATTATACTTTAATTTGTCACTTTGACATTTTGCTATGAATCCCATTTTTGGGGCAAGCATTAGGTGTTGATGTAGCAGGATAGCTTCTTAAAAGTGATTCTTTTTCATTGTGATTTCGTAATTGGCTCTTAAGATGTGGCAATTTTAGAACATTCTTTGGAGAAGCTAATTTTGATATAGACGCCAGGATGTAATTAAATGTAATGTTTGGGGATGTTATGTAAAAATTCTAGGAGCCTTTTGGTTTGAGAAATTATTTTCTATTTTCGTTCTTTTAAAAACAAAAATGTCAACTTGTTCTCGTTTGTTTTGGTTTCAAAGATTTCTGTTAGGAAACAATGAAAGCAAAGTTATTGTTTTCACATATCTTCTAAATTTATGAAATTAGGAAACAGTGAAAAAAAGCGCAAATTCTTTCAAACCAAAAGTTTACCAAGATAGGAGCATGTTTTCCATTCTATCCTTCCAACAAAGTTGAAGCATTCCCCATTCCTTCCCTTCTCCAATGTTTGTGTAGGGCTTTCATGTGTGGTTCTGTAAACATTAATATTTAAATAATTTACTTCCAGGGGTGTGGAATGGGAATATTAGTATACTTATAAATTGTAATATGGGAACATGTATTTCAATGGATGAAAACTCAAAAACAAGTCATTTGGTGGCAGCAAAATATTGTAAACAAAAAAGGGAAAGTGATGAAATTTTGAACTGTCAGAGTGTTATGTAAAATGGCACATTATTACCTCATAAAAGACCTGTTTAGTCCCTGAAAGATTTAAGGACAGTCACATTAGTCCCTGAAAAATGAAAATGTTGGTCAATTTAGACAATTTTAGTGATTATAGTGGTGTTAGTAAAGGACTTATTTGGTCAACCTGTTCTTGAAAAGGTTAATTTCATCTTTTAGTGACTAATGTGATTGATCCCAAATCATTCAGGGGCCAAAATAGAACTTCAATCCATTGTCAGCAATGTATTTTCACATTTAACACATTTGTGCATTAGCACAGATCCTTGGTTGTGATGATTTTGGAATTCGATATATCTTTGATCTTCCTGATGATTATTGGATCGCATAACTATATTCTTGACTTACCCTTCGCAAATTTGCATTCAAAACAGAAGCGAACCAGACCTCAACCTCCTGTGAGTAAAGTGGCTGATGATGGATCATCCAGTTCTTCTGTCAATCAAAATCAGCAAACCAGAACAGATGGTCAACATATATTGCAAACTCTTGCAAGTCATGGGTCTGCTTTGAATTCAAGAAATGCTAATGGGCCATCCCAGCGGCCCATGCCCTCCAGTGATCGCCCAATTGACGTGGCTGGTTTAATGTCTCAGGCCTTACAAAGTCCTGCTTTGAATGGTTTGTTGGAAGGGGTTTCACAGCAAACCGGAGTTGACTCACCCGATGGTTTGAGGAATATGTTGCAGCAGTTTACACAGAGCCCACAGCTGATGAATACAGTCAACCAAATTGTCCAACAGGTTGGCAGTCAGGATGTGGGGAATATGTTTGCTGGAGCGGAAAGAGGGCAGGGTGGTGGTCTTGACATTTCAAGGATGTTTCAACAGATGATGCCCATTGTATCTCGAGCTCTTGGTGGGACAAATCCTTCCTCACTGTTCTCTGTTGAAGAAGCAGAACCTGGTGCACCCTACCAAGATGGAACAGTTAACAGAGATGAATATTCTGATAATCAAAGTTTACAGGTTTGTATCCATTTGGTAACAGAATGCCACTGGCCGTATTACTGCACCTCAATGTTTAGTAATTTCTGTGAATTTTTTAGAACCATAAATTTTCTTACATACTTTGGCGGTAGATGGAAGTCTTCTATTATTATTGGTTTAGTGGAGGGTGTAATATTACATTTTTCCCCCATTTATGAGGGGAGTTTCCTCTACGGGAGCAATTTAAAATGAGAATACACGGAGTATCATCAACATGTTGAGTCTTTTTGACTGTTGATGCTGTATTTTTGGATTTGTTCTCTTATGATTGGTTCTCTCAGCATATTGAGTACTTTACTTTTTCTTTTAGTGGGACTCGCTTGTCTCGATGAATGGTAGTTCCAGGTCCTACTAGGACTGTTGGACCTTACTCATCCCTTCAGACATCCCCGAAAGAGACTTTTGGCTTGAGTGCCTTAAAAATGTAGTTATTAACAATTTAGCTGCAAAATAAGGGAATTATGGAGATGTTGAACCTTACTCATCCCTTCCAACATCCGCAAAAGAGATTGGCTGCAGTCTTTTAAAAAAGTAGCTATCAACAATGAAGCTGCAAAATAAGGGAATTATGGTTAAAAAAAGTTGGGCACAAAATGCTTTAGTGTTTGGCCTATTAAGCAAGGACAATGCTCTTTCTCTTTTGAATTGTATGTTGTCAATTATTTTTGGAAGTCCTCATGCTTTACTTGTCCTACACTATAAATTCCTAATTCTCTTATGTTGTATTTACTGCCAAAAAACTTTCTTGCTCAGATTATTTTTATTTCATGAAATTTTCAACTATAATTGCTGTTTATAGTATAGAACTTAGTTTTATATTTGTGAGATATGGTGTTTTACGTTCTCATGAACTTTTTCTAAGCCTACCCCAGCCCCCAAAGAACCTTAACAGTCCACGAGTAGAAGGTATCTTTTTTGTTTTATTAAACCTGTAGTTTTGGCTCCTGTTGAAAAGATGGAACAAAATGACTTTGGCAGCCGGGCCAGCCAGGATGACCCAATTATCTGAGAGTTAGGACCATAAACTTAGGCTAGTCCATGTTGCCTGTAAATCAAGCCCTTTTATGTTTTTAATAACTCTATTAAGTAGTTAAATGGGCATCCCCCTAAAGAAACTAACTTTGTGAGCGGACATAGATTGCTTCTTCGAATAAACACATTTTGGGAATGCCTATCAATATTGCTAATTTGTTTTTGTAAGGTGAAATGCTATAATAGTAGTCCTATTGTGACATTTTCCTTGTGTTCTCCAGCTCGACCTTCAACCACTGGCTGAGAGGATTGAACATTTGAGTCCTTCTGTAGATATTTTCCGTGCGGTAGCTGAAAATGCTGTCCAGCTATCGGGCTCTGGAATTGCTTCAAATGATCTTCTGGATGAGTTATGCCACAATGAGAGTCTTGCCAGGGTAAGTAGTCCTTTATGTTATTTGTTGCACTGCCTTAATATACAAATAATTTATTCTTAATTCTCGATGATTTATGCCCAGCCTCTTCAAAAAAATTATTTTCTTGGTTGTGCAGGAATATGTAGATATGTTGCGATATGATGTAAGTAAGCTGCTCGAGGGACATTCCGAGTCGGAGAAATTCTAATTATAGTGTATTGATACACATTTTCTGCTCCATTGCTTCTATTGTGTCACAACTCTTGACCTTCCCGAAACTTCTAGAAAATGAGTTTTGGCGTGTAGTGTCCTAAATAATTGATTGATCATTCATTACTTGATCTGGATCATTTTGACGGACTTCCAGATCATGTGTGAAAATTAACTTACACAACATGCCAGACGGGTGTTTCAAATGTAGCATTGAGGAGTTGACTATTTTTTCCTACACCTCACTATTTTCTTCTCCCGCCTGTTAATTTTTGGAATTGTAAGAATTCGAAAAGCTTGTTTCATGTGAATGGGAATGAGAAAAAAAAAAAAATAGGGAGATGGAGGAAGTTGGAACCTGTTTAATGGCCTTCCACTGCGGCATTGTCTTTTCTGACTTACCCTCTTTTGGGCTTAAATCAGACAGTGGATGTTTCATCAAATAGTCTTGTACCTCTAGCGCTCCCATAAGTGACTCAATCTGGTTGCACTGCGACTGTGTTTATCCAGGATTGAAGTATATTTTAAGGACCCAGGACTATTTTGAAAAAAATTCAGCACCTCTTTACCGTCTGCATCTCTCATTAATCTCGAGTTTTGGTATGTAAGATTATTTATGATTATCATTTTTTTTTGAATTGTACAATGTTAAACACAGTTACTCTCTTTTACATGTCAAATATGATATATTTTTCTTCGGTCACTTCATCTTGAACTAGTTTTTTCTCCCTCTTTTCGTTTCACTCTATTCTAAACTTTCCCTCATTCTAAAATATAGTTTTTACTGTTCATTTATTTGATCGAGTTTGAACAGTGAAGGGAAATAAATTAGATAAATTGGTAAGGTATTTTTATCTTTGCATACTGATACATTTTCTATTGAAGTTTATACCTTTTACAATAGTAATAGAACAATCGGCACAATCTTGTATTTTGTGTATTGCATTTTCCTTGCCTCAAGTGGCATGTTTCGAATTTGACTTGTTCTAGAGTTGATACTATAAAAAAATTCGCATTGTGGTATGAATGAAGAATATTAAATTACGAATGCATATGGGATAAACTTTCTCTTCTTCCTAATTACCTTCCACTGGCTTTATTTTCAAGCTTATCTAATAGTTAATAGTTTTGTTAATGAGTTGATGTTTTCAATTAAGTGCACCATGTTTTATCGGTTTTAGTTTCCGGGGCTGATTGTTAAGCCATTGTGTCCAATACTGTGCCCTGCATCACTCATGCATGTGCCTTAGCCTGCTCAAATAGGCTGAGCCTTCGTTAATGTAGTATTTTTAAAGCTCTCTGCATTGATGTTCGAAATCATAGAATTTTCAAACGGTTTGCTCAAATTTGTTGGTTTTGCAATTATTTCTACTCAAACAGATATTTGAAGTTAGCATAATCCACCCTTGGAAATGCTAAAGTAGCAGAAAAGATGTGTAACTAATGACTGTAATAACGTAAATGGGGAGGATGGAGGATGGTAAACACATTTGGTTTTATGACTGTTTAAATGATAACAAGGGAACTTGGGTGACTCGGGAAAAGATCTAAAAACCATGAAGGACTTGGAAACGGGTTGATGATTTTGGGACAAATTCTTCCTGCACCTTAATATCTTCTTCCTGCAAACTAATATAAATTTTTAATTCCACGACTGACCCTATCCAGTTCATGTAGGAAAAAAAATAAGAACCGGATGGCATCCCCATCCGGTTTACATTTCAAAATAAAATGACAACCGGATGGCACCCCCATCTGGTTGTCATTTAAAAAAAAATTATTTTATTTGGAAATGACAACCGGATGGCATAATCATCCGGTTGTCATTTTGATTTTGAAATGACAACCGGATGGGGCTACCATCCGGTTCTCATTTCCAAATCAAAATGAGAACCGGATGGAACCCATCCGGTTCTCATATATCAAATCGAAAAATTGTTCTGTTCGTCGTCGACAACGCCTAAACCCCAAATCAACTACTTTAATCAGCAATATCACTTACTAATTGCTAATAAACACCAAAAATTACTTACTTATTTCTTGTTTTAAGGATTAATCAAAGATTTGGAAACAGATGTTAAAATAAAATCTGGATGGAATGTCATCCGGTTTTCTTTTTTTTACGTTATGAACCGGATGGGTGTGTTAGGGTATTTATGAAATTAAAATATTTATATTAAGATGCAGGAAGCGTGTATTAGGGTGCAGGAAGAATTGGTCTGATTTTGGGCGCAGCTAGATCTGAAAAAGTTTGCGTATAATTGCTGCCCATATTTAGCATGGTGGTGTCAAGTTGCGAGTTTAGGATATTGTGATTAAGAAGGATGTGTGATTGACAAACTTATTGTTTGCGAACTTAATACGTAGCCAACTCTCAACGTTGACAAAGAGTGGTTGGCCACTTGCACCAGAAAAAAAACCAGACGAATCAAAAGAGTTTAAGCTAAATTATTTTGTCATCAATAGATACTAATGGAATGAATATAAGCTAAAGCCTAAAGTACGTTTGCTTCACAAATTAAAAGTACTTTTTTCAGTATGTATGTTTGTCACTAGTTTTGAAGAATTATTACTGATTTCTGCACAAATTAAACTTATTAAGTTAAATTTTCAAAAATATAGAAAGTTGTAGTGTAAGATACATGCGTAATTTTCATTTTTTCTTTTATTTCATTTAAAATATTTTGAAAATGATTTTGGAATCAAGCATACTTCTAAATATATTTAGATATCACATTGGAACAGTTATTCTTGATAATATAACATAATACCTTGAAATTAAAGGCCCCTATCAATGCATGTCAGTTGCTAAATCGATCTATGGTCAACAATTAGGATTTGATAAAAACACAACGTGATGTAGTGAGTGGTCCTGTGCTGATAAAAGATAAAAAGAAAAAAAGTGAGTGGTCATCTAATACATTACCTTCGAAATGGAATCGGATTTTGTTAGCAACACATTTTAACAAGAGATTCATTAACCAAGCTAAAAGGTTATAGTAAACAACGTTTTATAATGTCAATTTAGACCATGTCAAACTAATGTTTTGATGAACTGAGGATCAAACACATAATTGAAGTTGCTTGGTTATTTTTTTTTATTCCCAGTACTTTAATTATTTTCTAGATCTAGTTTTTTTTTATTCTCATAATTTTCTCTTTTGCACTAAATTTCTTTTATGCTATCATTCTTATGGAAAATTGAAAATAAGAAGAAAATAAATTTCCGTTTGCCATTTCTTTTATGCTATTACTAGAATGAAATCCATATGAAAAATAGTGGGCCTTCCCATTTTTATACCGCATAAGTTACTTTTTTTTTAGAAAGCAAGAGAGAATTTTAAATTCCAAGTTGGAGATAAATAGTAATAGCTGGTTATAAACAGATTAAATGGTTAATATATGAGATTGTTTAGAAAATAGGTGGATCTAGGTTGGCATAAAATGGCAAGTAACGAAATAGGAGGCGATTTTATGGATGTGAATTGACAGAATTTGGAGAAAAAGTGAGAAGGGTGTGGGGCGTGAGTGACGGTTAATCAGTGTTACATTCATTATTGCTCACATCACATCACTTTACCCACTTTTATTTCATCTGAATCACTCCAGAATCAACCCAACACAACACACAGTTTGGAATGTTCCTTCCAACCCTTATAGATACATAGAAAAAAAAAAAAAAAAGCTTTTAGAGTGTTTTTAAATATAAAATGTTTTACTTTTAATTGTTTAGAATTACTTTTACAAATTTATGTGAATAAAATCGTTTATTAAGTAAGATATATATATATATATATATATATATATATATATATATATATACCCTATTTTATGATAGAGCCAAGATGGTGGAGAATCTCAAAGGTTTAATGTTAGTAAATAAAGCACAAGGGATATTAACTAAGTCTTTCGTCTTTGTTAACAGATTATCCTATTTTTCTATATCATCCTAAGAAAAGACCAAGACTTTTCTATGTCAAGAAGTTATGTATGCAACTAATATTTTCACCGGACTATCCCTATAAGAAAAATAAATAAAAGAAAAAATCTATCAACATTTATGGCTCAAAAGGCATTAAAAAAGGACTAATATCCCAAATCACAAGTTTTAGCAACAATTCTGTGTTCCCACTTCACAGAATCACATAGAGAATGGAAGATGAAGATGGTAATGACGCATTGAAGAAAGCAAAGGCAAGCAAAATGTAGAACTAACTTTCTCCATCACCTCCACAGACAGTTAGCCCTTGTAACTACATTTTTTTCTCAACTAATATTATTTTTTTATAAAATTTGCACAGGTTACAAAAGAAGTTGTTTTGGTGAAAATAGATTCTAAGAAAAATTAATATTTTATTTTTGGTATGTAGTATATGTACAAGTAGTGTGAATAATATGCAGTGGTATAGTTGGCATGTGAGTGAACCTTCACGGCACTGTGCAGTACCTTATTTTGCAGTACATATGACCTACTCACTAAAAGACAGATTGAGCTATTCTTAATTCCTCATAATATTGTATTACTTGGCTCACACAAACCAGACATGTGCATTCAAAACTCAACCCACAGGCACACACACTGTACCGGAGAAAAGATAAGAAGTAAACCATAATTGTGTAAACCAAAATGTTCTCTTCCCCTTTTCAATGTCCCCAAACTCATCCTTCTTCTTTATCTGTGTCTTTACCGCGTTCCACATAGAAGAAAGAAATGAAAATATAAATATGTGTTTTAAGATGAATACAGGAAAAAAAAAAAAAAAGAAAAAATTAGAAAAAAAAAATTATTATTTATATATATTAGAAAAAAAAAAAAAAAAAATAAAAAAAAAAAAATGTGTTTTAAAAAAAAAAAAGGAAAAAAAAAAAAAAAGAGAGAATTAGAAAAACAAAATCATTATTAGTCTATTTTGGTAACAAAAAATTGTTTGTTACGGGTGAAAATCCATAGTATATATGTTTGTAGTGGTTTTAAACGGCTGATAAACATGAAAAAAACAGCCACTAAATGCATGCAGAATTTCACGGGGTTTTGTTTAGCCTCATTCTCTACCAAATATAGAGGCACACTTCTAACTACCTTTCCTCGTCTAGTCCATACTTATTTTGATTCACTTTTCCTCTTTTAACTTATTTTGACACAATCAAAGGGACTCCACTTTTATGTATATATCTGTTCTCTTTTATTATTTTTCCATTATTTTGACTCCACCAAACTACCCTTTCAAAATTGCAAGTCACGTGAAGGGAAAGGGGAAGGAAAATGGGTAGTGGTGATTTAAGTTAGTTGGCAACACATTAGGTGTCTAAAGAAGATCTTGGAAGAACACAATAATCGGGGAAATAGGTGTGAGGATTTGACTTTGAGGGGTGCGCATATTTAATTTCTGGCGAAGGAGAGAAGGATACTTGATCTTATTCCATGATTGTACGAGGGTGAGGGAGTTGAAGAAGGAGAAGGGATATGCATCTGAATGGAATGGCATTGCGTAATTAGTGCACGTGAAGGTACGTGTTGGAAGTGAAAACAAAAGCAATTAGTAGGCACAGACACAGTTGTAAGGAAGAGGCCATGTGGGTTGGGTTGAGTTGTGGTACACTACACAACAACACACCATTCAAATATTCAGCGCATCCTAGGACCCGCCACCGACACCCATTTCGCTTCTCCCCTTTTCTAACTAATTCAATTACCATTTTTAGATACATTTCATGCCTTTCAACCATCTTTTTTTCATTTTTCTTCTCAATTTTTCAAATACACTTAAACTGTTGTGTCTGATGTAAAAAAGTGAAGTTGTTTTTTAATTGGTGTGGAAGGTAGGAGAGAAAAGAAAGAAAGAATAATATTAGCGTGAGCTACCAACTTTTCCTCTATTTTTGATTTTACCCTTTACGGCTACACTGATCATGATTTGAGAGACGCCAGCTTCTTCTCTCTCTCCCTCTCTCTCTGTCCCGCACCGCACTTGAGTTTAGATGTGAATTTGTGTCTCCACTCCTCCTTAGTCTCTCATCTCTCTCTCTCTCTCTCTCTCTTCGTGTCTTTGATAGAGCGAAAATGTCGCTCAGCACGGCGGCTCTCCTCTGTCTTTCTCTCTTTGCCGTCGCTGCTGTGGCTGAAGATCCCTACAGGTTCTTCAACTGGAATGTTACATACGGAGATATTTATCCACTCGGTGTTCGCCAACAGGTTCTTTTCTCTTCATATACTTCTCTTCTCTTGTGTTGTCTTGGAGGATCTCATTCATATCACACGCATACAGGGAATACTTATCAACGGTCAATTCCCAGGTCCAGACATTCATTCTGTTACCAACGACAACCTCATCATCAATGTCTTCAACAGCTTGGACCAGCCCTTTCTCTTATCCTGGTACACTCTCCCCTAATCATCATTACTTATTACGCTTCCTTCCATTCCAAGCATTTGGATGTTTGTTTTCTCACATCAACACAATCAGTGGCAACATTCGTAAGTAACTCCACATGCCTCAACGCATCCATCCAGATCTCCTCTGTTTATAAAAATATATATACAACCAAACAACTTACTGTTCTTTTTTTATTTATTTATGTTTTTCAATATATATTAAATTCCATTAAGCTAACTCTTCCATGCTCTAATACTACATAGTTTTTGATGAAGTTGACAAACACATAGTTATAGTTATATAATGTCACCACTAACATTTACCTCTATTTTTTAAAAGTTCACAATACATTTATTTAATTTAAAATATGTAAAGTCTTTTTTTATTATATATCAAGACTTTATACAAATTTATAGACTTGTCTACTAAACAAGTACTTTAAAATGAGATTAGCTTAATAATTGATCAGAGTAAAGTTTCCAAGATGAATAATTTCAGATACGCGCGAAATTTATTTTCGTTATATCTTAAATTTCAGTAATCTAACTACTAAATTTGTTTTTTTATTAAATATACTAAGTCTACAAATTAATACATATATATTGAAATTGAATATACATGGGAAATCAATTAAGTTATAGAAAACTGAATCCATACAAGAATTTATTGAACAAAAGAACTCCCTGGATCTTTCTTTTCAGAATAAGTTAATTTGAGTTAAAAGAAAATGATTCCTCTGATAGAAATAAGATTTTTTTTATGTTGGCGCCCAAAGGGCAAAATATATACGGATTACCTCGATAGATTAAACATGGTAATTGTTTCAGCTTGGGATTGGTGTATATGGAGATGGAAAACTTTATGAAAAACACAAGTTATTATTCCATATTAGTAAGTGCGTTTAATGAAGAAGACGAAATAGGTATATGATTATGAGTTTGATTTTATGTAATTGCTTAGTGAAGAAGCCAATAACTATAGTGTGGGCCCATTTACTTTATTCATGCTTGGCTGTTCTACGCTGGAGATTGCGATGGAATGCATCATGAACAGAGACCTTTACTTCACTTTTTTTAATTAACATAACCTCCAACTAATCCATTCATTAAGAAGCCTTAAATCTCTGCTTCCCAACGTCTCCCGTAATGATAAACAGTAGATTTGATTATTTGATGTGGTAAAATAAAGTAATAACATAAAGTAATGTTGGAAAACACAAACACAGGAACGGGGTGCAGCAGAGAAGGAACTCGTTCGAAGATGGGGTTTCGGGAACAACATGTCCGATTCCACCAGGAGGGAACTTCACATACATACTTCAGGTGAAGGATCAAATTGGAAGCTTCTACTACTTCCCATCTCTTGCATTCCACAAAGCTGCCGGTGGATTTGGAGGCCTTAGGATTCTCAGCAGACCCAGAATTCCAGTCCCTTTCGACGATCCCGCCGGTGATTACACTGTCCTCATTGGAGATTGGTACAAGTCCAACCACACGGTAATTCCTCTCTCTTCCATCCACCTCCTTACAATAATATTCCATAACTAACACATGCCTTCACCCCTCCGTCCCATCACTACCTGTCAATTGTCAATTCAATCCCCAACTAATTTTCTCCATACATCCATGCATTACTCACTCACCCACACATACAACTAACTCCTCATCTACAGCCTTCTTCATTTTACTAATGTGTTGCTAGCTACCAAATGTTGTTGGAAGGGAATTAGTCACTGATAAATAAAAAACAATGCCTTTTTAAGTTTTGTCTCTTAAGCAAATCAACTTCTTGCTTCAATTAAATAATGTTTCCACCCAGCCTTTTATTAATTTCTTCGATTCCTTATCTTATATGTAACTTTTATGTTGTTGTTTGAAATATGAACTGAGATTGGATAATTGCTAACCACTCTGTTTTACTATTTTACAGGATTTACAAGCTATTCTTGATAGAGGAAGTAAATTGCCTTTTCCTGATGGTATCCTCATCAATGGTCGTGGTTCTAATGGGGCATCTTTCAATATGGAACAAGGTATGAATGCATAAATCAAAAGTAACAATCCTCTCTCGTGTTACTTGTTACTCTCTCTTGCCTCTCCTTACTTAATTGGCAAGTAAAATAAAATGTTGATAACCCGATTAATCTAGAAACCACACAGGTGACGTCCACCCAAATACGATTTGTATAAATATCTGTTTAGCTTTGCTCATTTCATATCTACATTACATGAGCTCTTTTGTCTTATTCATAATTAAGATCATGGTTGTTTCCACTCTTGAAGGAAAAACAAAGTTGTACATAACCTAAACTAAGCAAGAGTGACTTATGAGAGAAGTAAATAATGTATGTTATGGGGCACACGCAGGAAAGACGTACAGGCTCAGAATATCAAATGTGGGGTTGGAAAATTCCCTCAATTTCCGCATACAAAACCACAAATTAAAGCTGGTAGAAGTGGAAGGAACACACACGGTTCAAACAACGTACTCATCTCTTGACGTGCACGTGGGCCAGTCTTACTCTGTTCTGGTCACCGCTGATCAACCTGCTCACGACTATTACATCGTGGTCTCCTCCCGATTTACCTCTACAGTCCTCACCTCCACTGCCATTCTTCGCTACAGCAACTCCGCTGGCCCAGTATCAGGCCCACCCCCTGGTGGACCTACCACCCAGATTGATTGGTCTCTCAACCAGGCCCGCTCCATCAGGTATCTCTTTTTTTTTCTTACCAAATTCGTCACTTTTGCGTATGCGTGTGCGCGCATTAAACTCAGATGGTTGTTTCAGGACGAACCTGACAGCAAGTGGACCTAGGCCGAACCCGCAAGGGTCGTACCACTACGGTCTGATAAACACCACGAGGACCATCATACTGTCGAGTTCAGCAGGTTTAGTGAATGGCAAACAGAGATACGGAATCAACAGCGTGTCTTACGTTGCTCCCGACACTCCGCTTAAGCTCGCTGACTACTTCAAAATCCCCGGTGTTTTCCGTGTCGGAAGCATTTCTGACAGGCCCACTGGTGGTGGCATTTACCTTGACACATCTGTTATGCAAACCGACTACAGAACATTTGTGGAGATTGTCTTCCAAAACGACGAAGACGTCGTTCAGAGCTACCATCTCGATGGCTACTCTTTCTTTGTGGTTGGGTGAGTCATCATCATCCATTATTCATATGCTTGGCAAACTTCTTGTTCGCCACTTTCACCTAAAACACGTTTGTACTGTGTGTATGCGCAGTATGGATGGAGGACAGTGGACGCCTGCTAGCAAGAACCAGTACAATCTTCGAGATGCAGTTTCGCGGTGCACAACTCAGGTGCGAATGATAGGCATTAATTCTGTCTTAACAATAGAGTATTTGCTGATCAAAATATTTGATGATGTGGTTGTTGGTGCATGCAGGTATATCCCAAGTCATGGACCGCTATATATATTCCGCTTGACAATGTGGGAATGTGGAACTTGAGATCTGAATTTTGGGCACGCCAATACCTTGGCCAACAGTTTTATATGCGCGTTTATACAACATCAACCTCAATCAGAGATGAATATCCTGTTCCAAAGAATGCATTGCTTTGTGGTAGAGCAAGTGGGAGACACACTCGACCCCTTTGAGCTGCCAAATCCTTTCAATCAATATGAAAAGCAGTTTACTTTTCTGCTTCTGATTTTGTTGTATTTATTCGTTTGGGTATGGTATGATTACGACGGACATGTATGATTTAAGCCACAAGTGACCCCAGCTCGAGGTCACGTTAATTCTTTCCCAGAAAAAAAAAAAAAAAAAAAGCAGATACTATGTTTTCGGTTTTTTTTGTATTGGAATTGTTGCTTG
>Ga0099824_1008093_pt1 | contig 13577 bp, 13 predicted proteins | sample SiratrowhiteBW_FD_76837 | JGI IMG/M metagenome (GOLD analysis project Ga0099824, IMG submission 76837) | Root nodule microbial communities of legume samples collected from California, USA - Siratro white BW | ecosystem: Host-associated > Plants > Roots > Nodule | place: USA: California... | reverse complement strand
CGATTTATTTTATTTTCTATTTATAACTTTTTAATAAATACAATATTTATTCTATACTTATTTTAAAACACTTTTCTCTCTATTCTATATAAAAAAAAATTGGTCTTTGTGTGATGCACTGGAAAAAAAAAAAAAAATAAAAAAAAAAAAAAAAAAAAAAAAAAAAAAAAATTAAAATTTTATAAAAAAAAAAAAAAATTTTTTTTTTCTTTTTTTTTTTTTTTTTTTTTTTTTTTTTTTTTTTTTTTTTTTTTTTTTTTATCAGTGTGAAGTATCTACTGACTCTTCTGAAACTTAATATTTGTAAAAAAAACTAAGTGATTATCTGCAGTGAAATATCTCTTCCAAAAAACGTTTTCATCAATTGATCTGCAAAACAAAAATCCACTTTTTATTTAAGAAATTCAATCCAATTTCAATATAACCAATATAATATAAGATATTTAATATAGATTAGTAAGATTTACAGAAGTATTTGTCCTAATTCCTCTATAAAAGAGGAAGCTATAAAGGACTCTAGACACATACATTCAATACAACGTAGGATCAAGTCGAATTGATTCAAAGGGCAAGACAACAATATGGCAAGTTGCCGCAATTTGAAGAACGCTGCGATAGCATTTTTGGTTCCTCTTCCCTCCATCTTCTTCTACCTCTCATTCCTCAACCAATACGACTCACCAAATTCCTCATCACCTTGGTCAACTTTGTGGTCATGGTGCTACCACCACCCTCTTCTATTAGCCAACACTCTCTTCTTCCTCAACGTCAATGTTCTCTTCTGGGTCATAGGCGTAATCCAGTCCAGCCACTGGGTACACTCAAAGCCCCCTCCTTTTTCTTCTTCATTCACCCACTTTCACATTTCCTTCCAAGTTGACGTCTTTTGCTGTTGATGGTGCAGATGATTGACCCCTATTGGACTGTGATACCTGTGATGCTTGTTCACTACTATGCCACTCACCCTTTGGCTCATTATGATTTGTGGAGGTCTAGGATCGTGGTTTTATTGACTTGGGTGTGGAGTGTGAGGCTCACTCATAACTATTTCAGGAGAGAAGAGTGGCAATGGGGTGCCAGGGAAGACTGGCGTTTCACTGAGATGAGTGAACAGTATGGAAAGCAATGGTGGTGGATTTCATTCTTCGCTGTCTATGTCTCCCAACAGGTAAATTTTTCTCATTGGTCTCTTTTTAGTCGTTGGTGTCGAAATGAAGTTTAGATGAAGAAAATTGTACGGTATAGATGATATGATGCGACAAGCAGAAAACGATAGAGAAAAATAAGAGTGATGATGAGGTGTTTTCACTATTAAGGTGTCTACGGAAAACTACTCTTAAATGAACCTAACGAGATGCCTTGAATTTTATGTTAATGGGACGATCTGAATCTTGAACTAACTTGACATTTTGGAGAAGACGGTAGGAACCTGATCCAATTTTGATGTTGCCTTGTAATTTGAGACGATTAATTGCATTGTGCAACAAGGGAATATGAGAGAATTAATTCATTATATAAGCATTGCTCTTTAAAGTATATAATAGAAATTTCTTGACTGCTGGTGGAAGTAAGTTACATCAGCCAAACCACGTTAATTCTGTATCTTTTATTGTACTGTTTCATGGTTGTAATAATGTGTATGCTTTAACAGAACTACTTGAACCTGCTTGTTACGTGATTGGTTTGTTTGTAGTTATATTGAATTGAGTGTTTTCCTTTTGGTATGTGATTCTTGTCTATGCAGATGTTTTTGATTGCATTGTCCCTTCCCTTGTATGCGGTCCATACCGTCAATCAGCCATTGAGCATTTGGGACTTGGCGGCTACTGTTGTCTGTTTATGTGGCATTGTGATAGCATACTTTTCTGATACACAGCTCTATGAGTTTATGAATAGAAACAACAAGCTGAAGGGGCTTGGTAAGCCTGTGGCTCCTGTCCTTGACAGTGGCTTGTGGTATTACTGCCGGCATCCAAATTACTTTGGTGAGCAGCTGTGGTGGTGGGGGCTGGCTGTGTTTGCATGGAATCTGGGACTTGGGTGGACCTTTATTGGAGCTTTGGTTAATACTATGTGTTTGGCTTATGTAACTAAGCTTGTGGAGGACCGAATGCTGAAAAAAGAAAGTAGAGCAAAAGCGTTTAGGCTATATCAAAAGACAACTTCTGTGTGGATACCTTGGTTCAAGTCCTCTCCTTCAGGAGTTAAAAATAAGAATGCTTGATTTTTTCTTGGTGCAGTGGTTATGGTTGCTTTTGTAAAACTATCATTTTGGTATCTTATACCTTTTGCATCGTTCTTATTTACTTAATGAAATCATAAATTGTACGTTTTCTATATATGTATTTTGCTGTAATGTTGTATAAAATCTTAATGCATTTGCTATATTTGGAGGTATACTTCGTGAATCTGGCTTTTCAGCTTCAAAATGTCTTTGATAGTGTATTTGGCTGTGGATATACATTCTCTCTAGCCCTATATCTAGGCTTCTTCTGTTCGCCTGGAGCCCCAAAGAATTATTTTACAGTTATTGGTTAGACCATTGAATCATAACTAGTGTTTTCACCAGTTCAATTACTTGTGTTGTCTAATTTTTAAAATAACTTCAGATCATGATTTCATAATATAAAATGTGCCTTCAATTTAGATGCTCTGTCATGGTTGCAAATTGATATCCAATGAATGTCTATTTCCCTAACCTTCAAACATTGCCATTAGTCGTGAGTGCTACCATAAATACAGAAGTCAAAAAAGTAGAATATACCACCATGTAGTGTGGGAAAGAGATATATACATCTAAATTTTCTTGGATGGAGAGCTTTGAAGTTGGTGTTTGTTAGCCATTTACTTTAGATCTTTAAACAGAATGCATATGCCAAAGGTTTTGGTTTGAGATTTTGACACATGTATAAGAAAAATGTTTGCTTAGGTTAGTTCATGACCATCCTCCTATGTTTATGCCGACACAATTTATTTGCATATTCCATAATGTAAAGACCTTATAATACTTTCAATGAGACACGAGTCACAAAAATTACATTTTGACTCAAGAATGTAGTGACTTCAGGGATGTTTTGCGGGTAATGAGCAAGTGCTATTAGTGTTGAGGTGAAATTAGAGTTTTGTTTTTATGGTTAAGGAATTCAGTGAGGCACATCTTGGGATTGGACTTGAATAGTCAACTCTTTTCAAGTTTTAAGTTGTGATTGGATTTTTTTTTTTCTCATTAACTTTTGGAAGCAGGTTTGAGATAGATTTAGAGGATCCGCTGGATGTATGTTCTGGGCTGGCTCTACACCAAGAATTCTAAAACCATCAGGCCTCATCTTCCTACAACCCAAAAATCTCAGCCACTAGCACCCCTTCTAAATTCCAGATTATATTATCTTGAATGTAAAACTCTTAGGCTCTGTTTGGTTGGAGAAGTGAATTTGAAGGAATTTGAGTGGATTATGTAAGAATGATAAGGTTGTTTGGATTAATGGATAGATGGTAAGATTTGAAGGGGATGTTTGTGAAAGTTTGGGAATGATTTAATAGATGTTATTGTTTTTTTTATTTTTTTAATTGATATATTTGTAAAATTACTAATTGACCCTTGTGGAAAAGGGTGTTTTGTAATTTCCAATTCACTTACAAGGGTTATTTCGTAATTTTCAATTTCATCCCTTCAAATCTCTTCACATGAGCGAAGATCCCATCTTGCAAATCCTCTCCAATCCATCCTCCCAAATTAATGCAACCAAACAGACTTCATCCACAACAATCCATCCTTTGTACAGTAGAACCACACAAATTGGTTCAACCAAACACAGTGTTAATTCTGGATTAACCTTTTCATAATAAAAATGGTTGTTGATTGGGATTTTTAGAGTATAGGAAGGATAAACCTAACACCATCAATCCAAAAAAACAAATAAGCCTAACTACTAAGGGTGTTTGGATATCTACTATAAGGTGCGTTTGGATATCTACTAGAATGATGATGAATAGAAAACTATACTTTCCAATGCACAAATGGAAGAAGTAATGTGAATGTTAAGATTGAATTGAAAGTGAGTGATGGAACTCGAATTCAAATACACACTAGGTATGTCCTACACTCGCTACACACTGTATCAGGCAATCACCAGTGAGAATCAAAGGATTGAAATGATCACATATAGTTTTGTTATTACCTGCATGCAAGGATGAAAACTGAACATTGAAAGGTACACTTTCTTCTCAAATTTTTGTCATCTCTTTGTTATGCTCTTACTGATTAGGGCGTTACAATCTTGTAGGTATCTTGCTACCACCGTTCATTTGGGAGTGCAAAGGAGGACTTCCTCACCAATTTGAAGCAGAGGTTACTGTAGAAAAAGTTGTTGAAAATTCCACATTGTCTATCTTCATTCTTTGAAGTGGTACTTTTATGTGTGTGGGGTGAGTGCTTGTCTGTGTTTGTGTGTTGGTGTGTGCGTCTTAAAGAAATGAGGATTTAAAATCAAATCTATCATTTCTATGCTTTCTCATGATAACTTTTAATATTCTTCGTAAATTTCTTGGCAGTCTCAGTTCTTCAAGGAGAGTCACGTCTCTTCAATAGTTCATATTTGTTCTGAAAATATGGGTCCCCACAGTCCCCAGTTCAAATACAACTCAGTTTCTCGGTTCACCCTCAACAAAACATGGTGTGGACAATTGATTTTATCTGCAGTTCTTTAAATTTTTTTACCTTGACATTCACTTAGACACACTCTTGGACATCCTTTTGTCATCACGCTTTTCTTTTTTGATGAATTAAGGGCATATATTAGAAAATAAAGTGTTGGAAAATTTGTATTGGTAACGTTTTCTCCATTCTAAATGACAAGAAAATTTTGACGAAGTAGTTGGAACTTTGGACCAGTGATCTTAGTGAGTTGTGGTGATGTTAAATAAAAACAATTCAATAAAGAAGAAAATTCATCAAATAAAACATAATTCTGCCTGGCTTGCTTGCTCCATGGCAATGTTAAACATTTGATTTGTGACTCATTAGCTGTGCTCATGAATTGGGGTAGTTAAGATTTTAATTAATTATAGTATAATTTGAGTTACATGTAAAATCAACTTTGAAACTGTTTGATTCCGAATCAGTGAAAGAATCCTGACCATAATTAGGAGCATTGGTTGTCTTTTTTGTACTTACGTCCAGAAGACACGCATAGATGCATACTTGTGAAGGGAAGGGAATATTATTAAATGAATAAAATAAGATTAAACTGACTAGGCCAAGAGACAAAGCATAAAACAATGGATGAGAAGAAAGAAGGATAACTTCTGAGAAAGATCCTTTTGTGATGGACCATTTACATAGTATTTGTGCTATCTAGCAATTAAAATTAATATTTTACTATGATAATTGTAACTTTCATTTTGGTATCTAAATTCTCTAACAATTATCGATTTTAATAGAAAAATGCAACTATATTGGGTTTTTTCTATAATGTTTTTCCTTTTGTGTCCAGTTGTATATTCAGACAAAACAAAAACAAGATGGGGAAATAAAAGTAAAATGCAGATTCTCAATTTTCTTTACCTTTTGTTTGCATGTGAGACATTGTTAGTTGAGATCTCATTCTATACAGGTTTCACACATGATAATTGTGTTCAATGGAGACACTAACAGAGCTTGATATATTCAATGATAAATGCCATATGCCGTAGAAGTTTAGTTTGGCATATTAAATTTCTTTTCTATGGTCCAGGTTTGAGTAACTATAATTAGGTGAGTCTCACATTGGCTCATATCCTTTGAATTAATTTCAAAGAAAAATCTTATCACCATAGTGGTAGGTTTTTCTTTTATTGGTAAAACTTTAGTTTAAATGATAATGAAATGCTTTTTATTTATTTCCTTTTTTGTTTTTCTAGAAGCAACTCATTATTGACGGGCCACCTAAAGAAAAGTGAATATCATCATGGTTCTTACAAGGCCAAGAAAAATCCTAAGTCAACCACTAATCTCTCAAAGGATTTAGCTGTAAACATAGTCTTTCTACTTGTATTCTGGTCTTGGTTGGGCATTTTTCTGTTCTGGGTGTAAACAATTATTTTATACTATTTGTTCTAGTTCTCTCTCCAAGTAAATTTCTCATAGTTAAAAAAATCAGACGAAATTCCCTCTGAGATTGCAAAATGTTCATGAACTACGCATTTTATGATGAAGGAAACAGACTCATTTCATGACTATTGAATTTGTCACTGAGAATATCCTTTGGCAGTTGCCAGTTGGCCCGTACTTATCAATCCATCTAACTAAGCTTATCATCAACCTGACACTCAGACAAGGACATTCCCTAACAATTGTTTCGCGTGTTACTCGTTCACAAAGGCACATTCTAATGTTACGGTTCCTTTCAGTTGTCTTCTTCCTATATCAAAAACCAAAGCCATGCAACGTATTTGGTTACCATTAATCATTACCACACAAAAAACAGATAAGGATTTTACTTTACTTTCCAAAGTTGCCCATCTGAAGGCTATATATCCTGCTACTTCAATCCCAACAGGAGTACGGGTACAAGTTGAGTTTTTTTTTGGTGTTTGACTCCCAAATTCCCAACAGCAGTTATGATTTCAAGTAACAAAACTATGTTTGGAACCAAGGGGAGAACGGGTTTGGATTTCATGGTTTTGGTGTTAACAGTGTTGTGGTTTTGTTTCACTTCTATAAGTGTCTCAGCTACAACACAAGCAGACCCCCCATCACCTCAACAGAACCAAAAGCTAAGGTTTGGCCAAAATGGAGAATTCAAGATATTGCAGGTGGCAGATATGCACTATGCAAATGGCAAGACCACACCTTGCTTGGATGTGCTCAGTTCTCAGAAACCTTTTGCTCTGACCTCACTACCACTGTCTTTATCAACCGAATGATCCAAGCTGAGAAGCCTGATCTTATTGTCTTCACTGGTAACTAGTCTTGTTTTTAGTTATCATTTCATTTGATTTCTAATTCTTCTTAGCTTTCCTTTTTCTTGTTTTAAGAAAATGGCCTTTTCCCTTCATTCTTTCGATTGGGATATTCTTCTGGCTGATAACATTTTATACCCTAGTTATTTGATAAGAAATCAAAGAAAAGACCATGTTGTTCTATTTACTTGTAGCCGGATGGAAATGAAATGAACTCGAGTTAGAATTTTGTTTTTTGGGCTTGTAGTTTATTTATAAGTTGGTTAATCATCATTTACACGTCTAATTCGAAGTTATAAGTTTCATTGATTGATGATATATGATATAACCTATAGAGCATGTTTGTTGTGTTGTGACAGGAGACAATGTCTATGGTTCTGATTGCTCGGATTCAGCTAAATCATTGGAGGCTGCATTTGCTTCTGCAATTGCATCAAACATTCCTTGGGTAGCTGTTTTGGGCAACCATGACCAGGAAGGAACCCTCTCTAGGGAAGGGGTGATGAAGCATATTGTTGGGATGAAAAACACCTTATCCAAATTCAATCCTCCAGAAGCACATGTCATTGATGGTTTTGGGAACTATAACTTGGAGGTTGGAGGAGTTGAAGGCTCTGATTTCAAAATAAATCAGTGCTCAACCTCTACTTTCTTGATAGTGGAGACTATTCCAAAGTGCCTACAATTTATGGTTATGATTGGATCAAGCCCTCCCAGCAACTTTGGTTCCAACGAACATCTGCAAAGCTTAAGGTTCTGTTTTCATTTCCTATTTCATAAAAAAATTACAAATCCTCCACTTTTTCAATATTTCCAGTACAAACCTATGAAAGTAGGAACAAAAAGTGAAACTATGACAATTTTTACGAAACAAATATTTTATCAAAGCACTTTCTTGTGAGTGGAAATTTCTGTGATTCTCATTAAACAAGTGGTTTATTTTTCAGTTTTCATTGCTAATATTTGGATTGAACTCTTACTCTTTCTTTATACTGCAGAAAGCATATATGAGTGGACCAATGCCTCAGAAAGATGCTGCTCCTGGTCTTACATATTTCCACATCCCTCTGCCAGAATATGCTAGTTTTGATTCATCAAACATGACAGGTGTGAAACTGGAAACGGGTGGCAATGGCATTAGCTCTCCTTCTGTGAACTCCGGCTTCTTCACAAACTTGGTTTCAGCAGGAGATGTGAAGGCAGTTTTCACTGGCCATGATCACCTCAATGACTTCTGCGGAAATCTTATGAATATACAACTTTGTTATGCTGGGGGATTTGGATACCATGCTTATGGAAAGGCAGGGTGGCCTAGGAGAGCAAGATTGGTGGTAGCTAGCTTGGAGAAAACAGAGAAAGGAAGTTGGGGAGATGTTAAGTCAATTAAAACATGGAAACGCCTTGATGATCAGCATCTTGCTGGAATTGATGACGAGGTCCTGTGGAGCAAGAGCTCGAGTAGTGAGATATCCTGTGATACTTATAAGACTACTCCTATTCTGCAAAAACTAGGTTGTAAAGGACGGAATTTATCTTAAGATTTCTCTGTAAGAGATGTTTGTTGGTCATGAATAAAATGAAAAAGTAGGAACTACTTGCCTACTGAAATAAATATTAAAAAATAATATCATAATCTTACATTTTAGCTCAAGACTAGAGGATAATAATATCTAGAAGAATATTGTTATGAACTTTTCAGGCAGAAGAAAAGTATTAAAGTATAACCTGAGTTTAAAAGCATATTACTGTGATAAAGTAAACTATATAATTAGAAGAAGACGAACGTAAAGAAGAAATATTGATGTTTCATCTCTTTCATTTTTTTTATATTAAAATGCTTAAAATTTATGGTCTGTATGGTGATGAGTGGGTAGAGAAGAACCAGATTACCAACCATGTTGTAATTTGAAGAGTGAAGTTTATGAATTGCAATGACATGTAGGAATGGTTCTGCCATGATGTAGGAGAGAATTAAGCAATTGCTGTAGGATTGGAAAGTATTTGAGTTATTCCTTCAAAGTTTCATGTTCTAAGGAAATAGTAACCCGGTTATTTACCTATTTATTCATTACTTTTGTTAGTTAGGTTAGCTAGTTGAAAGACATAAGGCGAGATTCTAGTATTGTAGTATTCCAATTAGATGGTATCCTAATGGTTAGACAAAGGGAGTCTGAGAAAAATTATAGACGAAACAGTGAAGAAAGATTTAGGAGTCAATAATTTATCTACAACATCATTTGCTCACGTTACATCGTTTAGTGTTATCTACTTGGATTCATTGTTTATTTTGGTTTTCATTGCAGGTAGCCAAGAATAAAAACCAAATGGAGGCGCTTGAGCATTTGAAAAATTATGCGGACAGATATTGATATCCACATGAGGCTATTTTATAATGAGTTGCCATAGGATAATTTTATTCACGGAAATTTGATACTCTTTAATATACATATCCTGTGATTATATACTGCAATATAAGTTACCTTGCTAAGAGTAAAATAGAAGTGGAAGGTTACAGGTGAAGTAGAATTTCAACTATTAAAATAGAGAAATAGGTATAGGATTAATTTTCTTGTGTGAAAATATACATAAAGGGATGTTTATTTATAGATGATAAAAATAACAAAAATAGTAACGAAATAACAAAGAACATAGGCTAAGTCCGTTATATTCAACACTCCTCCTCAAGCTGGTGCATATAAATTGTATGTACCAAGCCTGTTACAAATATAATCAATCCTGGACCCTCTTAAAGATTTGGTGAAAATGTCTCCTAATTGATCATTCGAATTAACAAACTCGGTCTTCAGCCTGATTATCACATATGAGTGTCATTTGAGCGACCTTTCCAAATTGCAATTCTTTTAGTAACTGTTTGAGCCAAATAAGTTCACAAGGAGCTAAGGCCATGGCTTTATATTCAGCTTCAACACTAGATCTTGCCACAACTCATTCTCAGGAACATTAGCATATAAGATGATCAATGTAACCTTGACTCTTAAGCCATAACCTAATATCCGAAGCCCAAGTATCATAATTTTTACCATTTAATTTGTCAATTGACAAATGAACATTGACGTAATTAGTATAGTGATTCGGTATAGGAAAAATAGAAGAGGCAGTAGCAGTAGAAGAGGCGTTGGTAGTTACAAAAGAATCCATGGAGGAGAGAGAAAAAAACGCGAAAATTCAAACTTGAGGCGCTTCTGATGGTGGTGTCGCCGACCCAATCGGCAGCTGCAACAGCAAAGGTTACGGCAGCGGCGGCAACTGAATGAGAACGGTGAACCCGTTCACCGAAAAAAAATTAACCCTAACCTGGCTTTGATACCAGATTAAAATAGAGAAATAAGTATAGAATTAATTCCCTTGTATGAAAATACACATAAAGGAATGTTTATTTATAGATGATAAAAATAAAAGAAAATAGGAACAAAATAACAATGAACATGAGTTAAGCCCGTTATATTCAACATCAACTATCCATAGTCCATACCAACTTGTAGGATCATGTCATTAATTTGAAGTTTTTATATGCGGTGGTTTTGTTGGTATTTTTGTGTAAGGATAAACTCAATATCATAAAAAAATTTCCTCTTAAATTTATGCAATTATAATCGGAACAAGGAAACTATATTCAAGCTTTACGTCATGCGTCAATAGCAACAGGCATGTCACCAATATATCAATATTGGGAAATTAGTGTGGCTTGCTTTCAAAACTTTTGTTCTCATTTACTTTCTTCTTATAAACACTTCACCTTACTTAATGTCAATAGAATTGCAAGATATTAAAAATGGCTCTCAGGGAGAGAAAATCTCAATGGTTGTGTATTTGGTAAATTTATTGTGAAGATTTGAGACTAAGTTTCAATTTCAAATAAAAAGGGGACAGAAATGAAATTATATGCTTAATTTTCACATATTTTTCAGTGCATTTTCTCTGTATGGTTATGAGATAAATATATCAATTAAGAGCACTGATTTTTTGGAAAATGTGAAATGAAGATTCAGCAGGCTACCGCCATCTAATGTCCCCTGTGTGTGCTAGTTACCATCAGATAGTGTTGCAGTCCTATCATGCATGCAAAAATTGTGATTACTTCCTGAATGTACATGAAATGCACCTAAACTTAAATAGGTATTTGTACATTGATTCATCAATATGTGCATGATAATAGAAGTAGCCATTTTACAAGCTTTCACCCAAATAAACACTCCCCCTAAAGACATTTAAGCCTTACAACCTAGTTAAACAGGTTTGCCAATGTTTCTCCATGGCTTGCAATCATAGAGTTGTTCTAACCCTTCTCAGTTAGGAGTGAAAGCCTGTAGCAGTAACAGATAAAGTCAGCACAAACAATTCCACATCCATAGCAACAAATGAATAAAACTTAGTTATATATTATTCTCCAATCAGAATTTTATTTCGACAAATGCAGGTAATAAAGACTTCAATTAAATGCCACCAAAAATATCTATAAAAATTTACGTAGACACACTCTTGGACATTTTTTTCTCAACACGCTTTCTTTTTTGATGAATTAAGCAGATATATTAGAAAATAAAGTGTTGGAAAATTTGTATTGGTGACGTTTTCTCCATCCTATATGAGAAGAAAATTTTGATGAAGTAGTGTGAAATTTTGGACTAGCGATCTTAGTGCGTCGTGGTCATGTTGCATGCGGGTGTTGTGTTGCGATGCGCGTGTTGAACGTTTCCCTTGTATTCTTCACCATTATGGTATGTCTTCGAAGGAATGAAATACCAGTAACAAAGTCTTGGTCTTGGACATCCTTTTTTCTACACGCTTTGCACAAATTATATAATAATGAGTAAAAGAGTGCTTTGGAAAATTTGTATTGTTAATATTTTCTTATCCTAAACCGAAAAGAAAGTTAAATAAGCTAGCGTGGAATGTTGAACTATAGTAATCGTATTCCATCATGGGCATGTTGCATGCTTGTGAAAACTTTGATGCACATGTGGAAAGTTCCCCCTAGTTTCCACTGTTGTGGTGTCTCCAAAGAAACAGAACCTCCCCAATTAGACCATATCTGAAAATACAAGATGAGACCCCCCAAGGTTAATGCTTTGTTTTTCGCTGATTAGGATGCTAATGAGTGATGTGTTAATAAAGATCACTTGTCTATTAGCCTCTAATTTGCTTACTAGTATTAACAGAGGATGATGTATCACAGACTGAACAGTGACAAGACTGGTCAGCCAAAAAACAATGAGATATCCAAAATCCCTTCCATGTGAGCTAAAGTAACCGCTATTATCAAGACTGTGCCATTAACTTTTCAATTTTTAAAAGCTAAGGGAAAACCAATAGAAAATAGGTAAGGTTCTTAAGTGAGATTCTCTTAGCTAACATATTCATTTTTTTTAACTCAAACTGTATTATAATCATAATTCAGTAATATTAAGGATGAAAACCAATTCAATAAAGAAGAAAATTCATCAAATGGAACATAATTCTGCCTGGCTTGCTCACTCCATGGTAATGTTAAACATTTGATTTGTGAGTCATTAGCTGTGCTCATGAATGAACTGGGGTAGTTAAGATTTTAATTAATTATAGTATAATTTGAGTTACATGTAAAATCAACTTTGAAACTGTGTTTGATTCCGAATCAGGCTTGAACAGTGAAAGAATCCTGACCATAACCACGAGCATTGGTTGTCTTTTTTGTACTTACGTCTAGAAGACACTATAGATGCATACTTGTGAAGTGAAGTGAATATTATTAAATGAATAAAATAAGATTAAACTGACTAGGCCAAGAGACAAAGCATAAAGCAATGGATGAGAAGAAAGTAGGATAACTTCTGAGAAAGACCCTTTTGAGATGGACAATTTACATAGTAGTTGTGCTATATTGCAATTAAAGTTAATATTTTACTATGATAATTGTAACTTTCATTTTGGTATCTGAATTCTCTAACAATTATCGATTTTAATTGAAAAATACAACTATCAAATAACTATAATATTATACTGGGCTTTTCTATGATTTTTTTTTTTTTCCTTTTGTATCCACTCGTATATTCAGACAAAACAAAAACAAGAGGGGGAAATAAAACTAAAATGCAGATCCTCAAATTTCTTTATCATTTGTTTGCATGTGAGACATTGTGAGTTGAGATCTCTCTCTGTACAGGTTTCACACATGATAATTGCCACGAGTGTTCAATGTAGACAATCACAGAGGTTGACATATTCAATGCAGTCATAAATATATAGTAAATGCCATATGCCATTCAGTTCAGTTTTCCAGGCATATTAAATTTCTTTTCTAAGGTCTAGGTTTGAGTAGCTATAATTAGGTGAGTCTTAAATTGGCTCATATTCTTTGAATTAAATTCAAAGAAAAATCTTATCATTAAAATCATTTAAGACATTAACCATAGTGGTAGGTTTTTCTTTTATTGGTAAAACTTTAGTTAAATGATAATGAAATGCTTTATATCAGTTTTTTTTTTTTTTTTTTTTTTTTTTTTTATTTTATATTTTTTTTTTTTTTTTTTTTTTTTATTATTATTTTTTTTTTTTTTTGTGAGAAGTTTAGATTGAGTGGGGAGTTTAGGAGAGTTTAGGAAAATTTTTTAAATTTGTATTTTTTTTTATTTTTTTTT
>Ga0099824_1008089_pt1 | contig 13581 bp, 8 predicted proteins | sample SiratrowhiteBW_FD_76837 | JGI IMG/M metagenome (GOLD analysis project Ga0099824, IMG submission 76837) | Root nodule microbial communities of legume samples collected from California, USA - Siratro white BW | ecosystem: Host-associated > Plants > Roots > Nodule | place: USA: California... | reverse complement strand
ACCACCACATTCCGCACAAAGAAACTAACCCCTCCCCTCCCCCCCCCCCCAACCAAAAAAAATTAAACTGCACACGGGATTTCAGATTCAATCCTTGCTGGTTGGAGTAGGTCTCTGGGCACCCGGTGGGGCGGTTGGCCTAGGAAAGTTATAATCAAATTGCATGCCAGCGAAGTGCGGGGCCTCCACGTAGGGGCTCTACATTCATTTGTATCAAAACAAATATAACATGTCACTATAAAAATACATTCAAAAAAATGAAATAGAAAGAAATATTAGCCTAAATTGTATAGAAAAAAATAAAATAACATAGTAATCTAGCCAAATGAAAAGAAAGAATTGAAGGATCAGTATGAAAAGTTGCACCTGGGATGCAAACGAAGCATCACTCGAAAAATCAGGACTTGAAGATTTGGGTGATGTACAAGGAGAACAAGCATCATTGCTAGTTTCACTTCCATTCAACTTGTGCACTGCCTTATTTGGTACACTTTCATTCTCGTTTCCATTGGCTGACTTAACCCTCTAATTTGGAATCGTGAATTGAAAATCAGTTTATAATCAGTATACAATATTGCTAAAAGTATATGAAGAGTAGAGAAAGAAATACAACCTGGAAGATTTTACCAAGAGTTTTCAACCCTTTAGCTCGAGCACGGAGTTCCTCTTTCTTGACACTGTTGTCTTGAAGAACCTAAAGCGAAGCACACACGATCTAAATTAAACATAGCCGGCCCTTAAATCTACTTTATGCAATTAAGTGACATTGGTCTAGAAAAAACAACCATTTGACAAACACGGGAAAGAGTGGCTTCAATGTCCGCCACATTAAGCTTCCACAAAGAGTCAATCATTATTTTCTTGTGAGATTGCATGTATTCTTCAAGCTCATCTTCAGTATAGTTCCCTTCTGAACTGAGTTGCTTTTTCATATCCTCCTGCAATTGGATTAAAGCAATTGCCCCTACAACCACAGCAAAGAAAAAAACATTATCAACCTCCTGCGTAATGTTTTCACGTTAGCAATTCACGTTTGCCAGCCCGAGAGTCAAAACAAAATAGATAAGTAGTTAGAGACAAATACCAATCATTCAGTTATCACAGGCCAAATAACAACCTTGATAAGGGGCTTATTGGGGAGAAAAAAGTTATACCAGTACCAATAAAAAAAAAGGAAAAAGAATCTCTAGTTAAAAGTGGAAGAATATAACGTCCAGCTACCAGGATCAGAAGGAAGAATCATGAAAGAGATTAATAATTTCTAACAGATAATATAGAGAGGCTTGCACACGAGTACTCTTATTTTATAATGAAGAAAAGATACAACAATAACCAACAAAATCAAATAAAGAGAAATATTTTGCAAGATATTTCCTTATCAAATCATACCATATCTCTCTATTTAATGTAGCCAAATTACATCTCTAACACTCTCCATTAGGATGGAGCATATATATGTCATTTAAGTCAAACTTGTTATCAATACAGTATTCCCTAAGGGATTTAGTGAACATGTCTACAAGTTGGTCACTGGCACAGACAATTTCTGTGTTAGGTCCATTCATGGAAAGGGTGGATCTTATGCAATGTGAATAGAAGCTTGACTGTTGCATACGAGTTTCTTGAGTGCTTTCAAATTTTAATTGTTAGAGGAGTTGCTTAAGAATGTAATCTCACTAGGGGATCAAGTTTCCTCTTATTGAACACAATAGCCAGAAATGGACTTCCTGTTTGATGGTGAGCCTACCCAATTAACGTCAAATTTGCAATTGCATTTGGCCTCATATATTAATCCATGGCTTGGTGCATTTTTTGCAGTATTGAAGGAGTGACAACTTTCCAATGACTATCAAATGGATCCTTCAAGAACCACACTAACTGCAAATGTGACGTTGTTGTGTGCGTTGTTGTGTGCTTTGGGTTGTGCCTTGTTCTTAGATATATCTTTTCATATTCTTTTTTCTTCCTCTCATACATTGTATCTGATGTCTCCAAAGTTACTATAAATATGAGATCCTAAGAGGAAAATACATCCTCTAAAATTCATTCTGTACTCTTCTGTATTTTTCTTAAGTTGGTATCGGAGCGGATCAATCCCGCTTTGCTTGTCTTTGTTCGGCAAGAAATTGCTATTTAGACATTGTCCGTAGCCATCTGCCGCTCGCCGCCGTATGCTGAAGCTTGGTCCTAGAGAAGTGTGACGAAACCCCGTAGTAGCTACCCTAGGAGCTTGTGGCTCATACACCACCTTCTAGTGGTCGGAATCCTTTCGGACCACCACGATTTGACTTGCCAGAATCTACTGAGCTCATTTTTGCCCTCTGTTGTTCATTCCAATACCATTTGGTGGGTTGTCTAGAGTTGCTCACTGTTTCTCTCTCTTAAAACACTAGGGTTATCCTATGTTCTTTCTTTGTTGCATTACGAGATTGTGCCCTGCTTGTACCTTGTTTCAATATGTCTTCAGGGGCTATCTCCTTCGTATGATTTCTACTCATGAAAAAGGAGGTCGTGGCACTAGAGGAGAGGGTTATGGTAGAGGGCGTCCTCAATGCACATATTGTAAAAGAATGGGCTACACCCAAGAGAATTGTTACTCTTTACATGACTTTTTTGACAAGGAAGCCAATATTTCCAAATCTGAAGTTTATGAGCCAAAGTTCTCTAATGAAAAATATCATAAATATCTCAGGTTAAAGTCTGTTAGCCAAACACAGTCTTTCACGCATTCTATTTTGTCAAAAGCTTGCATTTCTCAAGCCTTGGAGCGTCAAAGTTCATAAATAATTGATTCAGGTACTACTGATCACATTTCTCGTAATGCTTCCTTATTTTCTTCTATTCTCACCCTAAAAATTCTCATGTTATTACTTTAGCCAATGGATCCAAAGTTACTTTTCAGGAATTTGGTCAAATCTCCCTATGTCCCTCCTTATACCTAAAGCATGTTCTCCTTGTCCCTAATTGTCCTTTTAACCTAATTTCCTCGAGTCAATTAACAAATCTTTAAATTGTTCCAGAACCTTTGATGCAAATGTTATACAAGAGCATGGTATAGGTCGATTGATGGTGAAGGACATGAATCTGAGGACTCTACTATCTTGGTACTAGACTACCAATGTCTTGTTTAGCTTCTCCATCTCCTAAGCTTTTGCATGATCACTTGGGCCATCCACTATCAAAATTAAAAAAAACGATTGTTGAACTTAGCAAACTCCAAGTCTTTGAATGTGAGTCATGTGAATTACGTATAGCAGAATAAAGAATAGAAACTTAGTTGAAACTGCATACCATATTGTTTGGTGCCAATCTAACTATCCATCATTAGGATGATGTCATTCTTACTACCTATTATCTTATTAATATAACGCCCTCTTCTTTGGATAATCAAGTTCCATATTCCATTGTGTTTCCAAATGAACCTCTCTTTTCCATTTCTCCTTAAGTCTTTGGCTGTGTGTTTTGTACGTGATGTGTCTCTAGCTTTGGGCAAACTTTCAGCTCGAGATATTAAATGTTTCTTCTCAGGATATTCTCGTCTTTAAAAAGGGTATCGATGTTATTCCCCTGACACTAAAAAAATATTACATGCCTGTAAGTGTCACCTTTTTTGAAGAATTTCTTTTCTTCTCTTCGTCAAACACAAGATGTTAACTCTATCGAACAGGTCTTGCTTCTGCCTTTAGTTGAGCTCTTTGTGTATCCAATTCCAAACACTATTCCAACTTCTCCCAATAATCCAATGTTTTCTCATCAACCCAGTTCACCTAGGTCATCACCCCAAACTCAAATTACTACTAGTCCAATACCATGTGATGAGTCATGTTCACCAAAGTCCTTCACCATCATCGTCCCACACTACAACTCCTAGTAATGAGGATTCTAGTTGGCCTATTGCCATTGCAAAGGTACTTGCTCTACACACAACTATCATCCTATTTACAATTTTCTAAGCTATCATCATTTGTCTTCTTCCTATTATTCTTTTATCTCTTTTGTATCTTCTATTACCATTTCTAAAGATGTGAAAGAGGTGCTTGATCATCCTAGATGGTGACAAGCCATAATTGTGGAAATGCAAACCCTTGAACAAAATGGTACACGGGAGTTAGTTTCTCTTCCATCTGAAAGTAAGACAGTTGACTATCGTTGGGTTTATTCCATAAAAGTTGGACCTAATAGTGAAGTTGATTGCCTCAAAGCTCAATTGGTAGCAAAAGGATATACTCATATCTATATGCTCAACTACAACGATATTTCTCTCCAGTGACCAAAATGACTACTATCAGACTTTTCCTTGCCATGGCAACCATTTGTTATTGGTCTCTTAATCAATTAGATTGTAAGAATGTTTTCCTACATGGTGATCTTTAGGAAGAAGTCCACATGGAGCAGCCTCTTAGGTTTGATGCTCATGGAGAGTGTGATCTAGTTTGTAAACTGTGTCGCTCTCTCTATGGTCTCAAGTAATCTCCACATGGTTGGTTTGGAAAGTTCAGCCAAATTGTTCAAGCATTTGGGTTGAAACATAGTGAGCTAGAACATTGTTTTCTATTGTCACACCTCCCTTAGAAAATGTGTGTACTAGACAGTGCATGTTGATGATATAGTCATTTCGAGAAACGATACTGCTAAAATATCTCCGTTAAAGGAACATTTATACAATCATTTTTAGACCAAAGATCTTGGAAGTCTCAAATATTTTTTGGAGATAGAAGTTTCCCAATCAAAGGAAGGAATTGTAATTCTCAAAAGAAATATGCTCTTGACATCCTAAAAGAGGCAGCCAAGATTGATTGTAAACCATTGGATTGTCCTATGAATCAAATTAGAAATTAATGCCAGAACAAGGAGAAGCTTTCTCTAATCCAAAAAGATATAGAAGGAATGCACTTTTTATGTCCAAGTGATGAAGACAACAATGACAAATGACTACCATAGTAAGAAAAAGACAAACATAGGTGATTTCGGCCATCGGTGAAAAAGGTGTCACCATAATCAAAGTTCAAAAATTTGAGTATAACCTTTAATTACCAAGTGATATTTCTATCGATTAATAGTGCTGACTGGTGCTATCTTGATTATATAGACTAATTGACACCTAATTGTGAATTTGTTAGGAGACTCGGGGACAAGCTCCCACATGATGTTGGCTTACAACAAAACAATTTCTACTAGCATCTCTTGTTGCCAATTGGTGTCAATCATGGTATCTCCTTAGACTTAGGAATAGAGACATAATCCAAAATGAGATAAAGGAGTAATAAGAGGGACATACACCATTACAACTAAGATTTAAAGCATATTTAGGATTACTATTACAAGTGGACCAAATACCTTTGTTAAGTACTAAAGGAAGTTCAAATGCAGGCAACAATGGTGGAAGGACATTTTGAACAACTGATGATGTTGGAGGATTTGTTAGAGGTGGTGTCGATTGAGTTTGTACTTGTTATATGAGTAGTGTAGGAGGTTGAGGAATAACAAGTGATGCTTGAACAAGAGTAACAAGTGGAGTTGGAAGTTCATGTCAAACCTCTAAAACATCTTCAATGCTAGAAGAAAGTCATAGACTAGGTATCATTAAGTTTACATAGAGAAACATTTCTAGCTCTACTGGATACCAAATTAACCAAGAAAATACATTTCAAGGATTTTGCAGATAGTTTATTTCTACCTTGAGTGAGATCATGAAAAAAACATGTATTATTAAAGACTCACAAGGGAATAGGATGAAGGTCTATTTAATATCCAAGATAGAATTAAAATTCTGATTATTTAGAAATGAGTAGGGCATGTAGTTAATCAAATGGCAGGTAGTACGAATGACATCCCCCAAATATGTTGTGGGACATTATGATGAAGGACTGTGCCATAGAAATAAAAAGTGAGGCAACCTCATTGCTTGCACAAAGCTGGAGAAGCTCATGATATTTAGCGGTAGAGATAGTAATATCTAAGATTGAGCGGTGACTTGGGCCACATTGACTGAACCGGACTGCTCCCTAGCTTTGACTTGATACTTTGCTTCAACATGTCCCATATTCTTAGAGAGGTTGCAATGGAGACCACGTTCACAACCACCACACCCTCCGCAATAGAATAATTGTGAGACAAGGGCAAGAATCCCTATTAGAAGTGGAAGATGATCCAAAAGCATGTAAAGTTAAGAGATGCAACAACTGCTTTTGGACTGTCCCTGGTGGGAGTAGTGGGTCCCGATAAATCTGATTTTGATTTGCAGCAAAATCAGGTGGAAGTCTAACAAACTGTAAAGAATAGTACACGTTGGTTGTGAAATGTAATATCAATAGATCATCCATTTGATTGATAAAACTCACACAAGCACATCCAGAATACTTCGTTTTTCATTTTTTACATGAATTGTACTTTGACACAAGCATAGATTCACTGTTTTACCAAAGCCTTTATGGGTGGTCAATTCAATCCACCAAACCTAAAGAAATACCCAACATCCAGAATCAGAGAGTGAAATACAGATATGATATGAAGTTAATCACATGATTAGCACCAAGAACCGTGTCACATCCAGTAGAGGCTTTAAAGTAAAAGTTGCTCACCTGTTGCTGCTGTAACTTGAGATTTAATAGAATGCCCTTTGTTTCTAAACCACTCAGCAATAAAAGGCACACCCAAATAAATTGCTTTCTTCCCTAGCTCTTTTGCTGCCTGCCTTGCGTATATGTAGCCAATGGTATTCAACATATCAATCCCATAAGCTGTATAATAACAAAACTCAATAATTCAGAAAAAGCATCGCAACGGTCCCAGTAGTGTTATTTTGATATTCAAAATACTTGAGATTAGACAAATGATGTAAAGTCAATTTTTTAACCATATCATGATTTGTAAACAATAAAGCAATTAATTTCAATCACTTTTACAACCACAGATTGACGTGTAACCAAAAAAGCATCAAAATGAGATGTAACCATGAATTGGTAATGTAATTTTGCAGCTATATAATGTTTTCATCCTCAAGTCTGCATGCCTGAAATTATTCTTAGGGAAATGTACCTGCATTGGATAGCCGGGCTACCTCAGCTTCTGCATGATTAAAAAACTCCTCTTTGTTTCCTTGGAGATATTGGTTGAGTCTATTTTTCAATATCTCTGCAAGCTTTTCTTCTCTTTCCTTTTGAACAACCTGTAGGAAGAACAAATCTGACAAAACAGCAATGAAAAAAGTACTGCACCTAAGAGAGCATAAATATTTAATTCCCTCAAGATGACGAACATTTGGAAATAAAACAAAGATGAACTAGCTATTGCTCTCATAAAAATTTTGTTGTTGAAAGCGAAAATTAAATTAAGTGCAAGAGATGTTGAAATTGGGTATCCGAAACACTCCCCTCAAGTTAGAACACATAAGTTGTATGTGCCCAACTTGTTGCAAATATGTTTGATCCTTGGTCCTTTTAGAGACATGGTGAATATGTTAGCCAACTGACCACTAGAGTTGACAAATCTAGTGGTGATGTCTTCACACTCCAGTTTTTCTCTGATGAAATGATAATCCACTTTAATATGATTGGTCCTCTCATGAAAGTTAAGATTACAAACGTGTAACGCAGCTGGTTGTAACATACAGAGTGCATTTGGGATTTTTCTACATATTTAGCTTTTCGAGGAGTTGCTTTAGCCATATGAGCTCACCACGAGTGACTAATGTCATTGCCAAGTGTCTTGCTTCTGCAACTAATCTTTTAACCACATTTTGTTCTTACTTTTCTACAATATTAAATTACCTACAACAAGAATACAATACCATGAAATGGAGTGTTTATCTCTTGGTTTCCCTACCCAGTCAGTGTCATAATACCCAACAATTTGAGTATTTCATTATCCTCATAAATGAGGCCTTTCCTAGGAGCCTTCTTAATATACTTTAGGATCCGTACAACTACATCCCAATGGTTTGAAAAGGAGAGTTTGAGAATTGATTTACAACACTCGCTACATGATATTCATAGTGCCTCTAATCCTAATTTTCACCAAAGAAGCATATGAAGGCTGATTGTCATTTTGGGCACGAGAATTCAACAGGGTCTTCTTGTTACTGGATATATGCGAAACAGAGAACAACTTGTGCCCATCTTCACAGATACCAAACAAAAATACAACATCGTTACTAGCTAATATCTACACTCTAGCTTGAAATGTTAAAATAGTTACCAGATTATTATGTATTATTAAGTTGGTCCTGTCTTTCTAATACAAGTACTAATATCTCATTATAATTATAAAGGAAAGAAAACTAGCAGCGTAGAGTTAGTAATTCCTATTCTTAATTTTTTATAGTAGTGTTAATCCCCCTAGCAATATTGTTGAAACAAAAACCCAGACATTGAAATTGGGAGAGATTGTTTTGAGAAGTTTGCATATCAGTAGCAACTAGCTAGTAATTATCCTCATAAGAACCATTTTCAAAACAAAAAACAATTAGGCAAGACTAGACTATTAGTGGGTGTGATAACTAGTTAAAACATGCATGGTCACATTAAGAATCCTATGATAACTAGTGAGAGGTGATGTGTATACATAACAATAAATAAGTGTCATAAGGGAATGTAGTTTTTATATATGTTAAAAATATTCTAAGATTTTTAGATATTTCAAGAATGCAGTTTTTTATATAGATATTTCTTATATTTCTAACAAGATACGTACATATATAGAAAAAGTAGTTAGAAGAGAATGCAGTTAAAAGAAAGACTATATCATTATACCCTCATTTTCTCTTGCAACTTTTTAGTATCAAATTGTTCTCCTTCAGTAAAAATGTCCATCGAAGCCATTGATGCCATGGCTAACTGGCCTATATATTCCTCAAAAAGCTCACTACCGAATAGCATTGCAAAGATCGCTGCAGGATCAATAATTGCTTCTCTGAAAAGAATGAGTAAAAGACATAAATCAGCACAAGAGAAATGATTTTATAAAAAAAATGCTATAAAATCCATTAACAAGATTACAAATTTCCACATCCTATCATGCTTGATATTCAACTATAAAGCAATATCTTAATTTAAAAAAGGAAACTGACGTTGAAATTCCTGATTTTCCATGAGCATCATAAGCTTGCCTTTGAGCTGGATCACTCAGAACTTGGTAAGCCTCACCTAAAACCTAAAACCAGAGTATCAAACATATAGGGAATAACTATTTGACAATATTAAAATTCTAATTCTACATAATCTATAATAAAAATAGAGGAATTATGAACAATTTTATTAACACATCCTGGTATTACCTATTTTGTTGAAGACATGTTTGACACATATGCAATGGGAAAATTGACAATAAGAGACAGCAGAACAATATAAAACTCCATAAAAATTATAAGCATTAGGTGATGCATATGTTCATATTCAACAAGGCAGATTCCAATAGTTGAATTCCGAGATATGACTTGTAGGTTGCTGGTACTAGAATAGCAGAATGCAAGTTATGTGATGTTTAACATGACATGATATCGAGAAATGTGGCTGTTGATTTAATGACCATATTGTGAAGAAAAATAAGTTCATGTTGTTAATTTAGTTAGCTGAGGATTCACTTACTCCAGGTGCAAGTCTGGTATATTTAGATCATTAAATAATTATAGAGAGAAAAGTTATTTTCATCAATTAACTAGACAATCCAGGTCGGATGGCATTCAGTGCGCTTAAAATTTAAAGTCCTAAACTGAAATACAATATTCTTGCCTGAAAATTTTGTGCAGCAAGAGGGTCATTTGGGTTTTTATCTGGATGCACCTGCCTTGCCTGCACATAAGGTATTGAACAAAAGGTATAAATAACATAATCAAACCACTTGGTTTTGTTTTAAATTTTGGTAATAGATGATAACCATCAAAACAGTATGAAGTTATATTCCGATTTCCAAAGCCAGACTGTCATTGGATGTACAAGCATTTCAACTTCATCGTACATAAGATTAGCTAGTATTATATACAGCAAGCAATCATCGCGAGTGAACATCTCATTTTGAATTCAACAAATTGGACAGATCCAGCCATAGGACATACGTATCTGCTATTTTCTGTCTATTTAAACTGCTAAATGGGATTAGACGGATCTATTGAGGTTTAAGATAGCTCGCAAAGCAAAATAGTTACGTGGCTGACCATAATACCGTATAATCGGGTCAAATAATCTATTTATTAGTTGCATTATTGGATATGAAGAGAGAACAAATACGCAAACAAGAATAAAGATCGAAAAATTAGACTGTAACCTTCATGTAATAGGCTTTCTTAATCTCTGCTTCGGATGCCGTAGGGATGACTCCCAGCACGTCATAGTATTCGGTCTCCTTCACCATCTCAAAGCCCAGTTGATTGATCTTCCAATGATAAAAACCCTGGAATTATTAGATTTTCGCTAAACTGCGAGGGCCGGAAGAGGACAAAAGAGCTATGAAATATTACTACTCCCAGTCGATAACGTATTCCAAGACAGAACCAAATGGCGTTGTCCTTCTCGCTGAAGGAGTAAACTCTCTCCGCCTCTTCTGGTTGGTCTGGACTTCGGAATCCCGGGGACGTTGACTGCTGCGACCGCGCAATTCTATGTGTGAAACCCTGCTCTCCCGGTGGTTCCGACTTTTTACCTTCCAATCAAAATACCGTGCCAAGTCTTCATAAATAAAATAACAAATCATTTATTAAAAAACGAAAAACATAAAAATAAAAACACAGATTCGTGGATAAACACAAGCTCGGTCAAAACATGAGGGCATAATGGGTAAATGAATTTAGAAATTTAATATTTTCATTAAGATTCTTTAACTTTAAAACATTCACAAATTTTATACGGTTAATATTTTTCATTTTATAATAATTAATTTTTATCATAACCGCGAATAAAAAATAGTTTATCTTAATATAAAATTTGAATTAAATCAAATCAATATCTGTTTGTTTTAAAAAAATAGTTTAATGTTAACTTTTTCTCAAAATTTAAAAAAATGAATGAAAATATTAAAAAAATAATCTTATTTAGTGTTTTCAATTTATGAATTTCAAAACATATTTTCTTAAATATTTTTTAATTTTATCATAACTAGTTTTAAAAATACTAAAGGTTTAGAGATTGAAATTTAGAATTAATAATTTAAGGTTTGAAGTTTATGATTTATAGTTTAGAGTTTAGATTGAAGTTAGTTTGATATAGGATTAGTGTTAGTTGATATTTGGGATTTGAGATTTAAATTTTAAGATTACGGGTTCAAGAATTAGAATTTTAAATTATAAGGTTTAAATTTTTAGATTTTGGTTTTAGTTTTGGTTTTGCTTGATTAGATTCAGTTAACAGTTTATTAATCGAAAGCAAGCAGATAATAAAAAGATCAAGAAGAAAGAAGAAGAAATCAATAATGCAAAGATTTATCCTATTCATCCTTCCTCAAGGGTTACGTCCAGTCATTTATAAACAAGATCAGTTTACAACCCTTGCTCCCAGCAAGTTACAAATTGCTTCCAACAGTAAACCCACACTTCACTGAACCCCTCAGCTAGTGTGTAACTAGTGCAGAAACCCACTGCACCACAACACTTGCAATCCGCAAGCAACACTGCTCCCCGCAGTACTCACACTCTACTAAACCCCTCAGCAGATGTTAGACCAATGTAGAAACTCACTGCACCAACTCAATTACAAACCCAATAATTGAAAACAACAAACAGATTACAAAACAACAAGATCAGCAATTGATCACTTAGTACTTCTACACAAAACAGATTACAAAGAATGAAGATCAGGTGTAGAAGACTTAGCTTTTATCCAGAACCAAAGTCCCAAAAACCTCACTCAAGGATGCTTAAAGATTCACGTTCTTGGAGGTTTCTTGTTTTGAAAAGCTTTGTCAAAAGATGATCGCACAAAAGGGGCGCTATATCTCACTTAGAAAATCTCAAGGAATGCTTTTCGAAAATCTTATATGTCTGAAAATGATAGTGCCCATTCCTTTAAATACCCAAATCAGTTTTAAAAACAGTTTAGTTGTCACAGTTCAATTAATTGAACAAACCATTCAATCGATTGAATTGACCGTTAGTTGACCCAGTCAAAGATTCCAGTAGTAACAGAAATAACTGTCTCATTCAATCGATTGTTTTAGAAATTCAATTGATTGAAAAACCTTTTCCAGCAAAAATCAGTTTGGGCTATTTTTCTTAAAACCAATTTTAAAAATATTTGTGAATCTCTTTAGCACCTCACGAATGATAAACCATGACACTAATGATTAAGGACTAAGCCAACACCAACACACAAACCCAACTAAGGACCAAGACCAAATCACCCGACAATCTTCAAGTTGGCTCAAAGTCTTCACTTAAATAATTTTGGTCCAGGTTGGTTCCAACAGATTCTTCATGAGGCAGTCTTCATCAACTCACGTGCTAGGCATTTATCTAACATAGTCCCAATCCAATCCATCAGAAACTTAGTCTTTATTGACTTCATCAAATCACATGCTCAGCCTTGGTGCTAACATTTGTGTGTTGGTGATTGACTTAGTCCTTAATCATTAGTGGTATAGTTTATCATTCCTGAGGTGCTAAAGAGATTCTCAAATATTTTTATTAAAACTGGTTTTAAGAAAAATAACCCAAACTGATTTTTGCTGGAAAAGGTTTTTCAATCAATTGAATTTCTAAAACAATCGATTGAATGTGACAGCTATTTCTGTTACTACTGGAATCTTTGAATGGGTCAACTAACGGTCAATTCAATTGATTGAATGGTTTGTTCAATTAATTGAACTATGATAGCTAAGCTCTTTTTAAAACTGAATTGCCTATTTAAAGGAATGGGCACTATCATTTTCAAACATCTAAGACTTTTGAAAAACATTCTTTGAGATTTTGTAAGTGAGATATATCGCCCTTTTTGTGCGATCATCCTTTGAAAAAGCTTTTCAAAACAAGAAACCTCTAAGAACTTGAATCTTTAAAGCATCCTTGAGTGAGGTTCGTGCTACTTTGGTTATGGACCAAAGCTAAGTCTTCTACACCTGATCTTCATTCTTTGTAATCTGTTATGTGTAGAAGTACTATGTGATCAATTGCTAATCTTGTTGTTTTGTAATCTGTTTGATGTTTTCAATTACTGGGTTTGTAATTGAGTTGGTGCAGTGGGTTTCTGCACTGGTTGCACACTAGCTGAGGGGTTCAGTGAGGTGTGGGTTTACTGTTGGGAGCAGTTTGTAACTTGCTAAGAGTAAGGGTTGTAAACTGACCTTGTGATCTTTTAGTGGAAATCTTTACTAGTTTGCAAAGGATTGGACGTAGCCCTTGAGGAAGGGTGAACCAAGATAAATCTTTGCGTTCTTGATTTCTTCTTCTCTCTTCTTGATCTTTTTATTATCTGCTTGCTTTCGATTAATAAACTGTTCACTGAATCTGTTTACATATAATTGAATCAATTGTGTTTCTGGGTTATTTCTAATCTATTGGATTGTGCTTAATCATCTTGAATCTGGATTAACACATTTCTATACTGTAAACTATTTTCTTGGTTTATCTCTAATAATTTCCATTGTGCACAATTGATT
>Ga0099824_1008088_pt1 | contig 13583 bp, 5 predicted proteins | sample SiratrowhiteBW_FD_76837 | JGI IMG/M metagenome (GOLD analysis project Ga0099824, IMG submission 76837) | Root nodule microbial communities of legume samples collected from California, USA - Siratro white BW | ecosystem: Host-associated > Plants > Roots > Nodule | place: USA: California... | reverse complement strand
TATATATATATATATATATATATATATATATATATATATATATATATATATATATATATATATATATATATATATATATATATATATATATATATATATATATATAAACTGAGCTAATTTGTGTGTTTGGGTTCTTAAGCCCATTTATTTGTTTTTTGCATCAAAATATTATTATTTGCATCTAGTGCATTTTTTTTATTATTTCTATTTGTTTTTTTGGTAAATCAATAAATAATGTTCTATTTCAAACAATCTTTTCTAAAATATAAAAAAATGTCAAATTTCCAAAAGTATAAAATATTTCTAAAAGTAAAAAAAAATATAAAATTTTCAAAAAAATAAAAATAAAAGTATCAAATATTCCATCAAGCAATTTTCATTAGAACTACGAGATCCCTGATTTTCCATTTGAATGGAAATACGTAGGGGCAAGTAATGGCATAATCCTACAAAACAATGTAATAGATTGGATACCTAAACCTTTCAAAGTATTAGATGCATGAGAACAAGTACATGGGTTTAAAGATATAATAAAAAAATAATAATAAATTTCTAGAATCAGTATAACATAGCTAGATAAAGGGAATATGTCCTTAAGGAAAAATTGAAAATGCTAAAAAAGACTTTAAAATCTAAAGCAAATATAATTTCATACATCTCAACAAAGAAAAAAAAATCTTAAATCATCTAAGGAATGAACGATCTATACTTAAGAGATGAACATAATGTGCTAAGTAAGGAATAAAAACAAGAGGAAGAGAATGTTTTGCAGACTATCAATTTTAAATTGGAGACATTATAAAGAAAAAAAAATCAAGATCAAAATAGACAATCTTAGATATTCACATTCAAAATACTTTCATTCAACTATGAGCTGGACAAGAAAGAAGAATGAAATAAAAGGCCTTAACTAAAAAGGAAGTGGGTGGAGGAACCCAATAAAGTTAAATAAAAGACATTTTTAAAGGACAATTTGAGGAAAAAGAAATAACACTGCTAAATTTGGATATCGTCCGTTCCTATCTATAAACTTAAATAATAACAATGACTTTATAAAAAAAATTGACTAAAAAAATTGATAATAGTGTCAATATTCAATTTTGCCCAAACAAATAAAATTTATTTATTTTAAATAATAAAAAAAAAGAAAGTTTTAGTTTAATTTTATTTTTATGAGAAAAAAGTTTTAAATTAAAAACAACAAAAGAAAGATATTTTGGTCCATTTTAATATAGACAACAGAAAAATAGAAAATAAAAAAATGAAATGAAGCTCAATCCATTGAGGGGTTCAATCAGAAAAATAAATTGGTTGAAGCCCAATTTAATAGGGGTTCATTTAGAAAAATCAAATAAGACAGTTGTGACCCTGTTTGATGGAAATAAATCAATTGGGTTGCAGCCCAACCATTAAGTGTGTCAGAAAGGAAAATAAAATTGTTATGCACCCCTCTCTATTAAGTGTTGTCATGTCACACTTTTTCTCTCAATTGAGTGCATGAAGCTTATGTCTCTAATAATTTGTAATTATTTTGCTTAATTGCAAATAATGAACAATTCTAATTAATTTTTCAGTTTCTTTTTAATTAAGTGCATTAATGGGAAATCATTAACAAAATAATTTGAAAGGTTGAAAATTTTAACATAATCATATTCACATTTTCCATATACAAAGGAGGCAAAATTACACGTTTTTCATCTGCTAGGGCTATTGCTAGGGCTATTAGAGTTTTTCAGCTGCTTAAGTGACACGAAAATTCAAGAGGAAAATACACACAATAATTCTCTACACAAGGGAAAAACTAAATTTGTTGTCTTCAAGTAATATGTTTTTCTTTACTTTATATATGTTATGCTCTATGTTTTATCTGCATTTGCTCTGTGTATGTTTGCTTTGTGTTTATCTGTGTTATATTAATATCAATGATATGATGAGTAATTAGCTTGTAAATATTTTTTAGAGTAAATTTGAAAGACTGCATACAAATTATACCTATTTCATGGTTGCTGCCACTGGAAAAATCATGAAATTATTTGATTGTTGTTGCTTGCACAATCGCTGCAGGTTTTTGATTATTGCCGCTAGCACGATCAAGAAACTCTCCTAGTAAATCCCTCAATGCCAAATGTTTTCCAGAACCCATCAAAAAAGTCAACAGGAATCCTAAACCCTATCAGAATACTCTCAAATAAAAAAAAACAAATAGAAACTCTAAACCCTATCAAAATCTTCCCAAATAAAAAAAATAAGCCAAATAGGAACCCTTAACCCTATCAGAATCCTCCCAAATAAAAAAAACTCAACAAGAACCCTAAACCCTATCAGAATTCTTCCAGATAAAAAATAACTCAACAGGAACTTTAAACCCATCGTAAAAAAATAAGCCAAATAGGAACCATAAACCCTACCGGAATACTCCCAATAAAATAAGCCAAACAAGAACCCAAAATCCTATCAGAATCCTTTCAAATAGAGAATCAAAGTCAAATAAGAACTTAAAACCACATCATAACCCATCATAACCTATCAAAATTCAAACAGAGTCTATCATAACCACATTAGAAAACACATCAAAACCTATTAGAATGCAAAACATCCTGTTGGTAGCCTCCGTAACTCGCTGCCACGCCGTCGCCATGCTACTCCCTTGGTCACCCTCTCATAGCTTTAAAAACCCTAGTTTGATTTAGGGTGAATGGGGTGAATTTTGTAGCAATTAGGGTTTAGAAAAAGCAAAGCACATGACGTTGATAAAGAAGGTTGATGTGTAGATTTTTACGGTCACCCAATATGAAAATAGAGGTGTAGTGTTTTGGGTTCACCTAATGGAAAAAAAAAATGAAGTTGGGCTTGGCTCACTTTGTATAAAAAAAAACTGAGCTAATTTGTGTGTTAGGTTCTTAAGCCCACTTATTTTGTTTTTTTTTTTTTGTTTTTGCATCATAACATTATTATTTGCATCTAGTGCATTTTTATTATTATTTCTATTTCTTTTTTTGGTAAATCAATAAATAATGTTTTATTTCAAACAAATTTTTCTAAAATAAAAAAAATATCAAATTTCCAAAAATAAAAAATATAAAATATTTCTAAAAATAAAAAAATAAAAAATATTAAATATTCCATCAAGCAATTTTTAAATTAGAACTACGTGATCCTTGATTTTCTATTTGAATGGAAATACGTAGGGGCAAGATGAATTGTTGTCTGGCCCAACCAAAAATAAAAAAAATATTTTCTTTGGTTATTCTTATTTTTATTTGCATCTTTGTTTATTTTATTATTTTATTTGCATATTTTATTAGTCTTTAATTGCATCTTTATAGTTATTATTTTGGGAAAATAGCATTTTGTAGAATCACACTCTTTATTATTATTTAATTAAAGGTACCGTCTTAGGACGGACATTATGGAGGTGTTAATACCTTTCACACGCGTAACCGACTCCCAATCTTAAATTTGGTTCGTAGATTATTTCTTATTTTTATTTTTTCTATAATTTCCAATAATAGACTATAGTGGCGACTTCATTCTCAATTTAAATATTTTTTTATAATATTTTTTATCGTCTTCTTATTCACTTTTGCGATCACTGATTGTGACAAGTAGTATGCAAATGTGAGGGAAACTGTAATATGATGTTTATTTATAGTGATTATACTTTCATTCCACTATAAACTGGACAAGAATGAAGAATGGAATAAAAGGTCTTAACTAAATGGGGAGTGGGGGAGGAATCCAATAAGGTTAAAGAGGAAATAAAAGACATATTAAAGGATCAATTTGAGGAAAAAGAAATAACATGACTAAATATGGATAGGATCTCTTCTCATTTATAAACCTAAGTGATAAGAATGACCTTATAGAAAAATTGACAAAAAAGAAATTTGGGCTAGTACGCAAATGTGAGGGAAATAAATGTCTTGTTCGGATACAATTTCAATTTTTTTAAAAAATCACTAGAAAACATTGATAAGGACGTAATTGTAGCACTAAATGATTTTCATAGGTATGACCATTGGCATAGGGGATGTAATGCAACATTTATCACCCTTATTCCTAAAATTCAAAATCCACAAAATCTAAGAAAATATAGGCCAAGTTTTTAGTTGGATGCATGTAGAAAACAATCCTAAAATTGATGGCAAATAGACTGAAAAAAAATACCACCAAAGGAAATATATCAAACACAAACTACATTTATAGTTGGTATAAATTTACTAAATAGTGTTTTCCAGTAGTAAATAAGACATTAGATGAGATAAGAAGAAAGAAAAATTGTGTGATCATAAAGGTTGATTTTGAAAAGACATATGATTCAGTTATATAAGAATTCTTATATTATATGTTAGACAAATTAGGATTCTATAAAAAATCAATAAATTGAATTAAAAGTTGCCTAATCTCAACAACAATATCTATCTTTACGAATGATAGTCCAATACGAGAATTTTCTCTATCAAAGGGAATTAGACAAGGAGATTCACTTGTCTCCATTTTATTCTTAATTATAACAGAAGGAATGAGAAGTCTCATTAGAAAATCGACAAGATTAATTATTTACAACGAGTGAAAATAGAAAAGAGGAGGTTGAAATAAACATGTTACAATATGTTAATGATATTATTTTCGTATGTCAAGAGAACATGCAAAATTTAAGCAATCTTAAGATGTTTTGAAGTCATATATGGACTTCAAGTAAACTTTCACAAAATCAAATTGGGTTGAATTGGAATTAGTGATAGCCAACCAAATAGATATGCAGCTATCCCAAATTGCTATATAATGAATATCCCATTCACATATCTAGAAATACCAATTAGGGAAAATCCTAAGAAAATTGGGCTATGGGACACTATGATACAAAAAATAAAGAAAAGACTAACAAGATGGAAAGGAAAAATCTTAACATCTGCGAACAGGGTATGTTTGATTAAATCAACGTTAAACTTCCTACCACTTTTTTACTTATCCTTTTTCAAAGCCTCAAAGATGGTTATAACTGAAACACAAAAAATTCAAAGAAAAAATCTTATGGGGATAGGGATCAGAGGGAAAGAAAATAGCTTGAGTTAAATGGTCTAAAATATATAAACTAAAAAACCTAGGTGGACTGAATATAAAGGGTGTACACTCTCTCGGTGTTGCACTTATAAAAAATTGGAAGTAGGGATTTGCACTTGATATCATGGGTATTTAGAGAAAAAAATATTAGAATCCAAATATGGAAGTTGGAGATAACTAAGTCAACCAAAAAAATTTAAAAATGAATTTGTATGATGGAAAGATATGAAATTAGTATATGGAGTTTGACAATATCAACCTTGGTTTAATGATAGTATTAAGCTCATTATAGGGACAGAGGAATTAGTAAACTTCTAGCATGATAACATTATTCAATATACACAACTACCTGAAAACTATCCCAGGATTTATAATAATTCTAATTTAGAAACATCAACATTAGAGAAGAGATTGACATTATTAGGAACTAATTGAATTCTAACCCTTTTAACAGTGATCTGATAGCTTGCACCCCAAAAAAGATATGACCTAGATAGATGGGAACGGGTACCAAGTGAAGATGACTAGTACACGGTGAAAAATACATATAAATTACTTGATCACAATGTTCATACATGTAGGAAAAGAGGGGGAATTTTTGAAAATATTTGGAAAAATTGTTATATCCAAATATAACATATTTTGAAAGGAGACCAGGTTTGAATATAATAGCAAGCAAGGACAATCTCCTGAGGAGTGCATTATGCAATAACCATATAGAAACAGTAGATCATCTATTTATTGAATGCAAAACAACTAAAAAGGTGTGGAATTTAAGCCATAACTGGATAAATATCATAATTGTACCACCAAATAAGTTAACACAACACTTTCACCAATTCAATATACTAGGGATAAGACAACATGGAAACAAAATTTGGAAAACTAATTGGATGACCACAATGAGAAAATATGAAAGAATAGAAACGTCAAATATAGAATGTTGTAGTTAATGCAAAGAAAATTTTTGCAAACAAATAATTAAAATTTTGGACATGGATTACAAATGTAGAAAATAAAACAAACTTTGCCATTTCAGATTGACGTATACATCCAAGAACATGCATTAGTATAAGTAAAAAATATATCATCATGCACATGCTATAAGACTAACGAATGTCATTATAATACTAAATCTCTCATATGTATGAACAAAATTTGACTACAATACAAATTGCATATGAAATGTTTTTCCATAAAAATTTAATGTTAGATCTCATGCATATTTTCCCACACTATGGTTACATTTATTTTATGAAGTATTTTGATCTTCTTGAACTAATGGAAATCATAAGGATAGAATACCCCTTATTTTTTAGTTTGGTTTTTCTAGTCTAAAATAGTTTATGTAATTAGTTTATGAACCTATTGCTAGACACATTGAAGTTGAGTGAAAGGAATAGTCATTCCTTTCTATATGAGCGCTACAAAAAAGTAAAGGGATAGCGTTGGTCAATAATTGACGCAAAATGAATAAAATTGATGCTTATGTGTTGGAGTAGCGTCGACTACGAGACAAACGCTAAATCGTTGGAAGCTAACTGAAATTAGCGTTGATCATTGCAATAGACGCAAATAATGTCGGCCTGACCCATGTTAAATGAGAAACATTTTGCATTGGCCCAACCTATGCAAAGGCCGACCCAAAACGTGAATTAAAAAAAATAATTAAAAATCGAAAACAAACATAATCTAAAAGGCAAAAAAATTCTTAGGATTTCAATATTCAAGATTTCATTAACAGTAAATTTTACCTGTTTTGTATTTCTCAGTATCACCTTCAACAACCACATGGTCTCAGATTTCACAACACCGTTATAGTGAATAAGGTACTAAAATAAAATCTCTGAAGCACCTACATAGAACGAAAATGTTGAACCTTATAGAGAACGAAAATGTTGAACCCAAATCAGACCAAAATAACAAATCATAGTCACTTACCAGTCGTCTAGCTGGGAATGCACTTCACCCGACGACCATCGGAGACCAACATAGCTGTTGTCGTGACCCACTTGATGTTAGTTCTTGTGTATGCAAAGAAGAAATTTCTGGAGCCAAAGAACCAAATTTGAATTGGTGGAAACTAATTTTCGAAGGCAAAGAACATTTGTATGAAGTTGGAATGGAAAATAAGGCAAAGACATGGAAGAATGGAGGTGAATGAAGATGGGAGGACGAAGCGGCGTCGTAAGTTGAGAAGAAGGATCAAGTTCCAAAATGAATTTGAGAAAGTGAAACCGTAATAAATAGACACGTGCGTTGACTTTAGCATGGGTCAAACTGAGGCTAACTTTAACATGAGCCAAGTCGACGCTACTACCTACTTTAATTTATATATATTTTTTAATTAAAAAACTCTCCTTGTGTTTGCTTAGTCCATGCAAATAATTTTTTTTTTATTTTTTTGTTAATTTTAGAATGCATTGACCAATGATTTTTTTTTCTTATATTATTATCCCTTTTGAATGGGTCTAGTTTTGTGTCTTCTTATATAACTTATCTTTTAACAACTACCTAATAATTTTTTGTAGTTAAAAATTTAAAATAAAAGTGCATTAAAGAAAGTGTGACAATAAATCAAATGTAAATACAACTAATCATATCTTGAAAGAAATCATCATATATAACCATTTACAAATATAACATATGAATCATATCTCAATATTCATATCTCAATATATGAATCATTCTATTAAACAAGAATTACAATATATATATTATTTTAACTAGTGTAAATGAAAAAAACCTTAATCATGCTTTCTTAGTTGGAAACACTAGACATTATATATAATAGTGACCTACTTCACCCTGATCTATAAGACATTTTGACTTTTGTAGGAATAATATAAATGATGGTAAGTTTTTGTAATATGCAACTTAAACAATTATTACTATACATATTTTTATAAAAGAGTTGAAGTATCCTAATTTTATTATTTATTTATTTTAATAAAAAAATAAATATTTTTAAGTACTTTTAAAGTTGATGTCCGCGTGTACAAATTTTCATCTGTACAATGTTAAGAGATGAACCACCTCAAATAACAAAATTAAAGTCTCTCCCATTTGTTAAAAATAACCTCCTTCGTCTTTCAAGTCATGCATATTGGTTTAAACATTTAGAGTCTTAACTATATATATGAATGTGAAAAATAAAACTAGTTATTCAAACTATAATTTAAATGTGAAAAACGAATTCAGTTTTGTCCTAATGTGATCTTAAATCACAATCATCCCAATTTTCCCTCCTAAATCCTTTTGCCTTGTGACATTTTCCTCTCTTATCACCAAAGAGTTCCAACCATTGTACAACAAAAAAAATAAAAATAAAAAAAAAAATATATATATATATATATATACAAAGGTCACCCCATACAACACGTAGACTATTAATGTCTGCAAAATTACATATCGGTGGTCATCTTAAAAATCACATGTAACTGGGCCTAAAAAAGATCAGCATAGTATTTGCTTGGTTGTAACTTATTCCAAAGTTTTTTTTTATATAAGCAAAATTATATTAATTTAAGGCAAAAGCAAGACATTGCACAAGACAAGATGTAATTGTAACCACAAAATTACAAACACAATTGCTTAGGTTTCTTACATCCATTGGCTGTAGTGCTAACACAGACCAAAACATTACAGATGTGGTTGCATGTTAGCTTTTTCTTGGAGGGAAGTCACATGCAAGATACCCTCGTCGACTCTTTACAAGTTTAAATTTGATATGTCTGAATCTTGTTGTTGGGCTCATCCAAAGCCAATTTAAAACGAAACTCATTCAAAGGTTTTACGTGAATACTTGGACTGGACTTTTGCATTTTCCTGTCAGAAATTACTTTCTGCACCCTCCCTTTCTGAACCTGCACCCCTTCAACTGAAGGAAAGTCACTCCGCTTCTCGCTATCTGCACCACACTACTACTGTCGCCACCACTACCGTTGCATCATCACCATTTCAGAAGAAGATAAGAAGAACATTGAAGTTAGAAGAAGACAAGAAAAAAAAAAAAAAACTCTCAGCTGCAGAAAAGTTTTTCTAGAACACATTAAATGTATTCTGGAAAACTTATTTTGAAAACATATTCTATAAAACATATTTTAGAAAATATTATATACATTGTGGAAGTTTGTTTTAAAAATCCTGTTTATACATTCTAGAAGATATTATATACATTCTGAAAATTTAATTTGAAAATTTATTCCAAAAATCTTATCTTGTTCTAGAAAATATGTTTTGAAATGTATTTTATGAATTCCAGAAAATGTGTTTTAGAATTTCTAGAACAGGTAATCCAGAAATAACTTTAAAAATATATAAAATAACCATTTTGAAAATTGTAGGGGTGCGGTTCAAAAATAGGAGCTACAGGAAGTAATTGCCTTTTCTCTCTTCCCTCCGTCTCTCTTGGCCCAATCCTGTGGCAAGGGTATTTTCAGTGGGCTTAAGGAGAGGGTTAGGATTACTTAATCGTATAAATTTTGATTTGCATGTGTATGAGGGTAGTTCATCACATATTTTTTTTATCTGTAATTAAAAGCTTCATTCAATATATTATGAAATAAAATTAAAATTAATTAAAAAGTTACTAAATAAATATGTGTGTGATTTTTATGCAAAGTTCAGTAAATATTTTCTAAATTTGATATATGTTATAAGCTAAAACTGTAACATTATATTATAAAAGTAAGAAAATAGTCAATCATTCATGAAAATAATTATAGTTAAGTTTACGCAAAATATTCAAATAATTTAGACCCTGCTATTAAAAGAATTTTACTTCAATTCATTTTCAAAATACTCAAAGAGGTTTATATTATTGCTCACGTGTATAAGTATAAATGGAGGTAGTGATAATAGTAGTAAATCTCAAATTCATAGTCGGTGTATGTTTTAATTCCTATAATTCTAGTTCAATTCGGATATCGATTAATCAAGTATAATCAAAGTCTTTTAATAAATTTATCTCCAATTATATATTATTTTTTTATAATATAGTTGTTATATGTAACAAAATAATAAATTTATTATTTTTTTTCAAATATCTATAGCTTATATGTAACATACATTTTTCTTTATGTTTGAATTTTATTTATTTATTAAGGAAAAGAAATGAAAGAATGTTAGGTCATTGTATATAGTAACTTGTCTATTGTTTGATGTTTGATATTTGTTTAACTCATATTTAGATTTATATTATGATAACCTCAAGGCATTTAGTATCTTTAGTTAGATATCATGTTTTGAACAATTCTTTATAAACAAGTACAAAAATATATTTAGCTTGATTGTACAAATTGAGAGTCGTTGATCTAACACTTTAATCATCTCTATCTTGTGTCTTGAGTAATTTTTTATTAAAGTATGAAAATATGTTTAATTCAACTTCACATAACCATCTCTAGTTTGACTATACAATTTAAGGATTTTTAGCTAAATCTTATGACTTGAAAATCTTTACTCAACTCCAACCTTTGAACATCTGACATCAACTACATGTCTTGATTAAATTTTATACCAAAAAGCAAGAAAGCTATTATGGAAATCCAAAAAGTCAACCTAAAGACAATTAATATGATATTGGAGATCCCATTACTGGATCGAAGATTAAGAGGGTGAAACAAGCTTTACAAGGTGTAATGATTGAAATAGAGCAAGCTCAAGGTGACTTAGAGGGTACACCTCCATGGACCACTTTTTACAAATGGTGGAATACTCTAGGACTAATACAATATTCATGGGTTGATGTTTGATTAGTGACTAAACTTAATAGTCAAGTAAAATTCATTTTCCACTTTTTTTTATGTAATTTTCATTTCTAATTTTGATGGAATAAATTTGAACGTCCTTCATGTTGTCAAAGTCAGTTTTTAGTGTGGTTAATAAAATTAGAAGGTCAGCATCACATTTTCTTGATAGCTTATGGTAAAAGGTCGTGGTTTGAGATGAGTTCTTCTCTTTTTGCTTTATCTACTTTCAAGAAGATTCAGTAGTCAAATTTATATTATTTGATATAAGAGTTTTGACTCTTAAATTCAAGTGTTATCTTAATTTTCTTTGTCAATATTGTCATTGCAAGGTTTATCTTTCTTGGGTTAAGGTTTAGGGGTGTGTGTAAGGTTTTAGTTTAAAAAAATGCAAAAAAAAAAAGTGTGTATTGTAAAAGAAATAAAAAAGTGCATTGATAAATTATTAATTCTTCTCATATTCTTACTCACAAATTTTAGTTTTAGTCTTATATCATTTGTTATACTAAACACTCTTGCTAGATATTAGAGTTGTTGAAAGAAATATTAAACCTCTTGAGTTATGCTGTTGTTTCTTGTCAAACGTTGCTTCCTAAGAATGACAACGAGACACGATAGGTGTCAATATGACTATACACATCTTCATGTAGACATCTCTATTCTTATTACTTAACGAGTATGAAATTTGTGACACATCTTTGTTTCTGTTAGATAATGGGTATACCAAACCTCGCCCATACCCATTCAAATATTTATTATATAATTATTTTTATAAAAAATAAAAATAACATGAAACGGAAACATGATGTTATTAAGATTTTAGTGCCTAAAGTACACACATTTTCTTGTTTTCAATGCCAACTAATAATAAAATAATTATAATTACATAAATTTTAAAATTAAGTATCAAATAAACCAAATGTATTTTAGTAAATGAGACATGATACGAGGATGATGATGAGATGAATATTTACATACTCGTTCTTATTTTATAGCCAATTTAAAAAATTGAATTTTACCTATACTTCTATCCTGAATCAATCTAGGTATTCCTTATCAAGATCAAAACGAGTTTGGACAATATTAATAGAAACCATTCAACCTAAAAAACCATTGACTAAGAGGATAGAAAAAGATTAAGTCTCATGGAAGAAGACTCCACATTCGAAGAATATAATACTAGGATTTTCTTCTTTTTTCTTAGTATCGTATAAATTGTATATATGTAGTTTTTACTTGCACTCTTTTCAAGATTTTGTAAAGATATAAGTGAGCTTCTTTGGGATCTTAATTGAGCCTTGATTTGGGATTTAAAAAGTCAGCCAAAAGTCCTATATACATTGTCAAATTTGTCCAAGACTTGAAGGGAGAATAGGCTTGAAGTATGAAGTCCCACGTCTCTTACATCAGACTAAAAATCCTGAATGACTAACAATACACACTTTCTTTAGTAATAGAGCCTTTTGTATCATCTCATGGAAAAAGTGCACATCGTACAAGACAAATAGTTAGGCTAGAGTTGAAGGTAACTTCTATTAGAAAGTTGATGAAGAAAGTGGTTTTAGCTTAAAATCCAAGATATCATCTAATTTGCCTTCTTCTTGAACTAATATTTTGGTCAGGCAAAAGGGTGGACATTCCTTACAACAATTAATATGCATATAAATATTTATTGAAGTATGAGGTTATCTAGTTTATGCGTGTATCGTATTTATGCATCATCTGATCTTATATGCATCCTATTAGATGTAAGAGAATATTGCATAGTGTTTTATGCTCATTTCGTCTTATGTTATATACGCATTATCAATTGCAAAAAAATACTGCACTATGTTGACACTTGCATTTTTCATAATTTGTTGCTAAATATTAATCATCTTACAAATTATGGATGATCATGATTGAATTTGGGTGTTTCAACACTTAATCAAAATCATAGGGTGTTGTTTGATTTTTTTTCTCAACATAATACTTATCTTTCTTGGTAGCATAACTTTTTGCACCAAATTGTGGTAAAAATGCACACCATACTAGAAAGATAGCTAGGTTAGGGTTGAAAAGTCCTTGTGTCAAGATAGTTGACGATCAGTGCAGTTGTAGCTCGAATTCTAAGAGATCTTGATACTGCCTTGACTTTAGCACATATCCTCTTGGTGATAGATGGTGAAGACATTCCTGCAATGCAACAATGCAAAATTAAGCTAGATGAATATTCTTTATGTTTACATTAGATTAAAATCTATTTGCACTAATCATATAGTGTTCAACAGCAGTTATCAAATGAAGTGAAAAGTCTACAAAGCGATCTATCATCTGTCAGATGAAACACTTGTACTTGCATGATCTGGTATTTCCTTTTGCACCTGTCAAACACAACTACATTATGATTCACGCTTTGTTGGTTTACACACTTCATCAAAATCACAACATTGTTGCAATTTTGCTCTAACAATTTGGAACACAGACAATCCTAACTAGACAATCTAGAGTATTGTGTGGAATTCACCCTCTCTTGTGGCTAAACAACTTTGAGTATTATTTGGAACTCAGGCACTCTCTCTCCTAAATATGTGTATTGTTTGGAAAGTAGTCACTATTGGTTTATAGTTTGGTGAATAAAGGGATAGTTTGGCTAAAAAACTTTGTGCACAAAGTTTTTTTCACTAGGTAAATAATACATGTCTTTTGATGAATACAAGGTTTAAACAATCTACTAATTTTCTATTTAGACACAAAAAAATGCTCTTATGAAGTGACAAAGATTAAAAT
>Ga0099824_1008082_pt1 | contig 13589 bp, 7 predicted proteins | sample SiratrowhiteBW_FD_76837 | JGI IMG/M metagenome (GOLD analysis project Ga0099824, IMG submission 76837) | Root nodule microbial communities of legume samples collected from California, USA - Siratro white BW | ecosystem: Host-associated > Plants > Roots > Nodule | place: USA: California... | reverse complement strand
TTATATATATATATATATTTATATATATATATATATATATATATATATATATATATATATATATATATATATATATATATATATAGGGCTATAAAGAAGTATTTATTTTAAGTTATTTACATGTACATTTTGTTTTTCTAATTTTTCATATAATTAGTAATATAAATTTATAAGAACAAGAAATAGATAACATGATAACATGTTTTAGAATTTGATATAAATTTGATCTCACATATGAAAAAATAAATACAAATGTTTATGCAAGTTGTAATATTTATAGTTTTTTAGTTTGTTGTTGATGACATTGCTATTTGTATTCACTATATGAAATTTAATTTGGTCTTGAGAACGATTAATGTCGCAATATTATTTGTGTGAGACTTAATTTATTAATTTATATTATGGATTATGAGAGTTGGTATGGTTAAGGTGTCTTTAAGTCTATAATTGAGAAATATGTGACCAATTTTATAGGACATCACATAAAAAATCAAATCGTCTTTCTCTTTTCTTTTTCAGTATAGATAAATTCTTACTTGATATTGTATCAAAATGTGTTGCATGTGATTATTATATTTGAAAGAGAATTTTTAGTTCAATCATATATCATGAAAAATAACAAATTTTACTCATATGTTAACCTAAGAGAATATGAAATAAATTGTAATTGATGTGATCTTCATGTAATTTTTCGAAAATTATAAATGATTGATGGAACTCATGTCTCAGTGAACATCTCAAGATTGAATGCTCTTCATTTTAATAGTATAAAAGACTACCCAATACAAAATATTTTTATTGTCTACAAAATTTATCGACATAAAATTTATGTACATTTTTACTGAGTGAAAAGAAATAATATTTTAATCTAAGATATTAAAAGATGTCCTTTTAAAATAATTCTCCAATTATACTTAACGGTTAATCGCTATTTTTTTGTTTATAAATCATATGTCATGACATAATAATGATATCCTAATTACTTCATATTATTATTGTGCAGAAAAAATATTAACTCATAAATGTCAAATTTATGTTAAAATACCATCTAAAAGATCATAATCAAACTTTGACATTAGTTTATTGTGACTAATCTCATATATTAAAGAAAATATATCATTAAGAAACTACATTCAATTTATATTCATTTACTCTCCTAAGAACAACTGATTAGTTTTGATTAGTTTAGAAAGATATGTTTTATGTAATGGATCAAAGGAACACATTTAAATTAATTAACTTCATCCTGTCATTACTGATGAGATAATTGTTTCGTACAACATTCTTATTACACTATATTCATGATTATCATAATTTCAACTGAATTATTGAGTTACATACTATCCAAATTGGTTTGTTATGAAAGCAAAATTCAAAAATAATTTTTTAACACTATATTCATCAGTTAGTCATCCTATTCTTCACCAGATTATTTTCTTGTCTCCCTCTTCTTCTACAGTCACATTACTTATTACAGATTATTTTTTGTTTTTGTTTTCCTTCCTATCTCTATTTCTCATTACCTTAATACACTCCCAATATCAGGTGTAGTTTAATCACAACTCATTCAAATTAGTTTTTTTTTTCTCTATTTGAATTTCTTCTTAAATATTCAGTGAATATATTATTATTTTCAAAATATATTTGGTCTGAAAACTTGAGAGGGTTTGCCCATCCCTTCTCCATTAAATTCACAGCCTGTAAGGTTTTCTTTTTTATATTTTTATATTTTTATTATTATCACAGGCTGTGACGTTTGATAAATTAGAAGTAAATATAAGCCACACACATATTGTAAGTGGGGTCTACCTGAAGATAACTCTACATAAATGGAGCAAAGATCCACTCAGACTCATGACTGTGACCATTCCTTCACATTACTGTGCAGGAATTACAAGTTTGGGGGTAGATAACATGTTGTATTTATAGCTTATAGGATCCATATTTTTATTTACATTTAAGAAAATATTTATCTTAAGAATATATATTTACATGGATGGTAAAATCTTAAATATTTGTTTTTTAAAGTTACCCACTAATCATATAGATTAATGTCACATAATTTCACATAAGTGTTTCTGTTTAGTCATCAATTTTTTTTAAAAATATTTGTAGAAATTAAATAATTAAGAATGTTGGTTGATAAGAGATTAATAATGTCAGAAAGACCTTCAAATAACACTTATAATATTCTTAGCGAATATTCCTAGCGAAAAATGGGGATATGAAACTTAATAAATAAACAGTCATAATTTTCCATTAATTTTGATTGAAAAGATTATAGAGAGGATGTTAGGAGTAAAATATATGCCTTCATAAACTTTTTCATAAATAATTTTAAAAAATAACATATTTTTTTGTAATTTAAAAATAACTTATGCTTAAATTTTTAGAAACTTTGTTATATTAATAATTTCAAAGTTAGATTTTCAATTATACATATATATATTCCCATTTCTTTTGTACTTAAATTTTTCCTCCAGGTGTCATGCAACGTTAATTCTTCATTAATATTTTTTTTTCTTCCCAAATTGTTTTGTGGAAGAAATGAAAGTGTATCTGAGTGTGGGACATGATAACAATAATGCAAAGCTCTAGGTATGCAGCTACCTATAAACTATGGATGCCTTATTATATTAACTATACCTTTCTACTTTATCAGAAATATCAGACTTTTTTCTGTGGATTCTTAGTTGTACCTGTAACACACCATAAACCAACCACTTGCTTCACCTGAATAGAATTGGATTTATTTGTATATAAGTTTGCTAGATAAAATAATGCAATAAAAAAATTGATTAAAAATAATTAACCATTTTTAAAAAAAAAATCAATTTTTAACAAAATTAATACATATTTCATATTAATAACATAAATATAAAAGTAATCTTTATCCAACTTTTGCACATCTATAACACTGTGTAGCGTGGGAATGTATTTGGAAAATGAGAAATAATAACATCATATCCAACGAAGCATAACGAAGTAACGAAGTGATTCTATAATTTTGGTACTATTGTGGGAAAGTTGGTGTGGTTTATTCTTTTTGGCAAGTGTTTGGTACTATATATATAGATAAAAGGTGTGTCTTATGAGTAATTTTTTTCTGAAGCCTTTTGTGGTTGAATATTTTGGAAAGGACAAAAATTTCAAAATAATATAGAGGAAGTTACTAGAGTGAACCTATATTGGTAAACTTCAACAGTAACATTTTTTAAAGGAAAAAATAAAAGAAAAAAATGGAATAAATAAGAGAAGACATTGGCATCTTCACATGCACATATTCACATGGGTGTATTAGGGTTTGATGAGATGAGATGAGAGGGTGAAAAAGCAGTGGATAACGTTACTACTAACAGTACTAGTGCTACTTAGGTGGGTTTCTGACACGTGTACTGGAGTCCACAGGGGGTTTAAAGTGGTACTTCTCATACTGGAACAAGGTGGAAAATTGAGAGACAAGGGTGGTTTTGGTTTCTTTTAATGAGACACAGATTTGCAGAATGATGATGATAGAGGAGAGGAAATTCAGAACACACTTTTTTAAATAATATTATTTTTTATAATAATATTTGGTATTTATAAATGATTCTCTGTCCCACAATTCTGTGGCTGGACTTTATGACTGTTGAAGAGGGACCATTGTTTTTTTTTTTTCATTTCAAATTCTGAACCAACCCCAGCTTTATCAGAATGTGCACCTCACTCTCCTGGGATTGTAGTATATTGAAATCAGTTAATTATATTGAAATTAAAACCTTAATTATATCTTTAACTTCTGAAATTTAGAATGAACATAGTTTTAGTTTTGCAAATATTTTGGCTTAATTTTTAAGGCTACTAGTTTGCTGGTTCCCTCTCATTCATAGACTTATAAGTTGATGTTAAAATTCGTTTTAATCTCATGTTTATTGTTTCTAAATCACAATCACAATTGCTTTATGGTTCGGATTAACTTATTTTGAAACAGCTGTTTAATTTTGAGAGAACTTTTCAAAGAGAAAATAAATGTCTCCAAAGTTAGCTACTTGCCAACACCATGAGGATTGGGTCCCTCATGAACAAGGTCTGAGCGTGTCATTTGGCTTTCTAACATGGTTCTCTCGTGATCACAAAATTAAGATTTTTTTTTTCCACTTACACAGATGCATACATAACCCTACATGACCCTGTGATCCTTTTTAGCAAATTCACGCCAAAAACCTCATAGTGTGTATTTGATATATGCCTCTAGTGTCAACCTAAGATCACTGCAATGATTTTCCTGATCTGGGAAGCATGTTACCTTCTTTGTCTTCAACTAGATTCACACTCCATCAATAGTTCCAACACAGTTTGTAAATGAGTTTACTTTTTAACCATTTTAACATATATTTAATTCTTTAACCTATATGTGTTATACAAGATACCATTAATTCTATCTTAGCATTTCGGCAATACTTTCTACGAGCACATGACAATTAAGGTTACATATAGTTTAATTATTGGCAAATGTCACATGATTAATAACTCTTAAACTACGATTAAAAAGACATTAAGGTGTTCCTAGACCTACTTTAATCATCGGGGTATTAATAGGAGTCTAACATAATTGGTATAAATAGATAGATACCATAAGATAAAAAGGTAATAAATATTTTATTATTGTTATATATTTTTTCTGTATTGATAAAAACTGACTTGAATATCAAAATACAATTAGAAGTATTTTAGTTAAAATTAAAGACTAAGCATATTGAATTTAGACTTGTGTATGAAAAACATATTGTTGTAGACTTGTGTAAACAAATACAAAGGATAAATAAATGAATGAGAAAAATCAATATATTGTATGATTTCACTCAAGTATGGATACTTTAAAAGAGGAAAAGTAATAATTGAATAGTGATAGTTGACGTAAAAGCTAAATGAAATAAGAAGAACCTTGATTTTATCATTCTTAGCCATGTGTTTTAATTTTGTAACAATATTATTCTTTTATACATTGTTAATAACTACGGCCTCATTTGTTATTGATTGTTTCTTACTCATAACATTTCTTTCCTCACGTAGCTTTAACTTCCTACAATCCCTCCCAACAAACTAATACTTAACATACATGGTCTACAATGAGTTCAAACCACAACTAAAGGATGAAGTGAACTGGTTTAGGATTTTTCATAAGATTGATGATCTTTTTGACATTGTTATTTAAGTCCTTAAATCGAGTATTTTCAACTATAGTGATGATGAAAACACCAAATGTAAACACGTACAAAGATTATCAAAAATTTAGAAAAAAATCATCGTATCGTAATGTGTCACTCAAGTATTGATATCTTCAAATAGGAAAAAATAAAACTGAATAGTGATAGTTGATATGGTAAAATAAAAACTATCCCGAAGGAAGATCCAAAGATTGCTTTTCTTCACACCTCTCTTTTGTATAAATTTCATTTCTTTCATGAAACTTAGTCCTTTATGAAAGAGTTTGTTAGACTTTTCCAAATCATCTTAATTTTATTATTTTTAACCATGTGTCCTAAAATTGTAACAAGATTTTCGTGTACCTTGTTACAATTGTCACCTCATTTATTATTAATAATTTCTTACTCATAATAACTTATTTTAGTAAATTTATTTTTAAATTATATTTTTATTCTTCTAGAAGTTTTTTTTAACAGCCAAGAATTAAATAAATAAGAGGGATTACTTAAGGAGTGCTCCAATCCTATTACATAAAAGATGAACTATCATTAAGAAAGTAGTAGTATCTCAACTAACAAGTTTCTTCACTACATTATCTAAACACATACAAGTCACAACCTACTATGCACCAATCCAACATTATATGAAAGATACCAACTAGCAAACTCATCACATGCTCAAAGAAAAGCAAGCCCTGCATTTACAAGTTTTCTAGACTTGCTCTGACTATAAAGAGCTTCGATACGAGGCAACCTGTTCACCTCACAATTATGTCAACATGTTCAGATCTTCTTATTTTGAGCAAGTAGTGCATTTGTAATTAGACAATGTCTAAAGATAGTCCAGACTTCACGGTTCTTCTTGTTTTAAGCATTTTTGTATTTGAAGTATACTCCTCTGCTGCTGATAGAGTTGATCTCCATTCATCTTTCCTTTATACGTCAGTCTACTCACAACTATCTTCAGAGCTTGAATCTAGATAAACCCTTTTTAACTACAAATCAAACATACATACGTTTGCACCTACGCTATTAGTAACTCCAACTACCTCAATACGACACCCTATAAGATGTGACCACTATTATTTTCCATTCTTATTCTTCTAGAAGTAGTTTAAAAACTAAATACATGATTATAAGAATAGCATTCTTATTTACATTTTTTTACAACAGAGAATTTATTATCTGGGAAAAACTAATTTGTGAGATAATAAATTACATTGATGAAAAGCTGCATTCGTTTTGAAAGATTATAAGAATAGTTTACTTAAGAAAAAAGAAAAGAAAAATAAAACCCTAACCCAAATGTACACTTATGCAGATCCATCAACGATCTTAGGCACTATGTGTTCAGAGTTCTTGTTAGTCACATGTTGTCACTCCTTTGTTTGACATGTAAAGGAACAGCATGTACTTTGATCAATAATGCACGGACATGATAACCCATGAAATATGGGTTGAGGAGAAGTGTTGATAGCATAGCTCATGTGCCTGGTGCACCTATGCCCTCACATTTGACCTTCTGTATTAAAATCAAAGATATTGACTTTATAAACTGATTATTGCTCAACATATAAAACTTTACCTCAATAAAATATATTCTTGTTTATGTGAAAAATAAATTCAAGTCTTCCCTTCGAAACTATGTATTGTCAAATGAATTACTCTCATTGGCTTTTTTTTTTTTTAATTTTAAACTTAATACACTCTTAGATAAATTGAAATGAGAGTGAAAATATAGTTAGCTTTAAATTAACGATTAAAACTTTTAGTAATCATATTTTCTGAACTACGGTTCCTTGGTACAGAAATGAGACTTTGAGGTTTGGAATACATTACTAAATAAAGAGGTAAATAATCTAATTCGAACATTTTTCTGTAAGATTTGGAGTATATTTTATGAACTCTACCTCATTTCAGAGTTGATTAAGAAAGAAATACATTTTGCAGATATTGATGCACTGATAAAAAATCTGACTATTTCTCTTATTTTATGTAAAAAAGAATACATATTTAATGTTTATATTCTTATATTGTAGTTAGTTTTATAAAAAAGGAACTAAATGCATTTGCCTAGTCTGATTAACCAATGATGTTATGACATCAAGCATGGACTCTTGAAACTTGAATGTGCATCAGGCAGAAAGTAACTGTGAATAGTTCTTCCTATTTTGAAGTGGTTTATGTTTATATATGCATTTAAGCATGATTCCAAGAATAGCATTGTCTTTTTACTGTGAGATCAAGGAGTTACATTTTTCAAAATGAAATAAAAAAACAAAGAGTCTCTTCCAACAAAAAACTGTAAAATTATGCTTTTACAGCAAAGAGATCAGAGATAAAAAAAAGGTAGTGAGAATAAAAAAGGGTTTAGTTGACATCAGTGAGATGCAGAAGATAGAGAAAGATTGGAGGCAGAAGAGAGAGAATAAAGGGTTAGATGAAGATGTTAGGGTTCTTTGGGAGGATAGAGTTCTCCTTGTCTAGCCAAATTTATGAAGGAATTCTGAAGAAATTGGTCCTCTTCCTCTGACACATCTACACATGTCACACCTCATCAATTTTGTCTCAACCTGCCCTTCATTCTTCTCCCTTCAATTATATATTTCAAGATCTACCTCATTCATATACAATCTTCTTGAAGATGAAAAAGAAAATCTTTATCAATTAATGAATGCCACTTTTTCTTTCACTATTTCTTGGCCACCACCGTATCCATACTCAAAATCTCACACTTCAACCCACTAAAAGAGCCAGAAATTGATTGGTTGTGAAACCTACCATGGATTCATAATTTTGATTAATTTTTGTGTGATGTCTTTTTAAATTTATATAAATCAATCACTTTTAATGTTGTATTGTCTAAAGATTAGTTGAAGTCATAAGTTTAATTTTTTTTAATTCTAAAATTTGGGATGATTGTGGTTTTCTTTTCTAAATATAAAAAATATCTTTTTAGATCTTTAAAACTGTAAAAAAATAATTTTAATTGTGATAATTAAATTTTAGGTATTAGAATAATATTTTTGGGTTTTGGGGTTTAAAAATATTTTTTAGTCCTAGAGTTTATTAAAATCATTTTCTTTTAATTTTGAGAGATTAAAAAATTCTCAAATTTAGAGAACCAACATAAAAAAGACAATAAAAGATCCACACAAAATGTTACATACATTCATTTGCTTTTCTTTTGTCACCTCTATTGATCGTTCTATTGATCGTTGTGCCAAGTCATGTAGATAAAGTTCATGTACCACAAACATCTCTGTTCACATTAATCTTTAGCGAAAATTAATTATCTTAAAATCACTTTCTAATAAATTTACGCAAACAAAAAAAAAATTATACTCTATAATAATAATAATATATTATTTATAATGATATATTAATACAAATTACTTTCACTGTTATGTCAAACATATAAATGCGAGTTTCTGGTAACAAAAATTTGTTTTAGATAATAGATATTAAAAACTTGGTTTAACCACAATGTTGTTTGAAACTTGCATTTAAAATTTATTTTGGACGTACAAACACTGTTCATGAATCATGAGGACTATCCCTGAAATTTGTCAAGTTGACAATTTTGAAATTGTTAAGATGGGCTTTTACATTGGATAAAAAAAGGCTGTTTCCTAAATGACCATTCCTTTCTCACCCCTATAGTTTTCACGTGCACCCCAGTAGAAGTGGTTAAAATTTTCCTCAAGGCTAAAAATGGAAATATTTAAAATTATGGAGGTACAGGAAGTCAGTATGGAGGTGCAGGAAGAATCAGTCATTGTAAAAGAGCCCCAGCAAGAGACGGAACAGATAAATGGGCCATGACCAAAAAACTTACCAAAAGCAAAAGCCTTTTAAAACTAACGTGTATGTGCTATGATTTTTGTACTCGTTTAATTGACGGGGATTTTATTTTTTATCAAAAAGAAAAATCCTTACTGGTTTATTTTTTGGTGTGTTTATACTTGCCATCATACGTAGTTTTTCTTATATGCACAATACTATATTTCTTAATATTTATATATTACACAATAAATAAATATATGTTTATTAATATTCAGTATTATACAACTAATGAAAACGTAGGTTTGCTGATCACAAAAGGTTGGTGCTTTGGTTAAGAATCTTAGTAATCACAATTCAGTCTGTGTTTAAATTTGACAATGTGTTTCCTATACTCAAACTATCACTGTATAAGTTGATGTAATTAAGTGGATAACTGTATATGTTATAAATTATAATGTCTATCTTCTAAACCTGCAGCATGTAATCACAAATCACAAGCTTCATAAACCTGGATTGGAAGGTGAAAACACCCCAAGCTTTACAAGCACTAGTACAATTGGCTCTCATAAAAACACTCTGAATAACCAAAAGTTATGAAAAAGTATTGCAGAAAGGTTGGTTAGTCATAACTACAAGATTATTTCTTTGAGATATAAACCAATCATTACCCTTCACATGAACAACTTTAGTATTTCTTAGAGATATAAACCAATTGTATTATGCTATGGCTTCTCTGAGATCAAATTCCCTACGTGAAGAACACAATAGCCAAAGCCAGATTTCTTGTTTGATGGTAATTCTGCCTAATCAACTTCAGAATAGCAAAAACTCTTGGTATGTCCTTTATCTTCATACAAGAGTCTGCAGCCTAGTGCCTTTTTGACATATATGAAGATGAGCACAATAACATCATAAGTACAATCCTTTTTTTTTAAATAATAAAAAGGCAAGAACTTAGGCATCTAGAAGGGTTATCCAGTGCACAAGGCTCCCATTATAGTTCTGTTTGGGTAGGGCTGTTTCTGCTTCTATAACCCGAGATCACTATGTCATAACTGATTAGGTGGAAATCTTACCAAAGCCCTGGAACTCTCCCTCGAAAATTTCATGAATCTAAGTCGGGAAAATGTAACCAATCATCAGAAACTACAGATATTCCGCACAATAATCAGAAAAAAGAGCATAAACCTCCACTCTGAGATCTCTTTCTAAAGATTTTAACAGCATAACCAATCATCCAAAAAGCAAGTCCAAATCTATCATAAAGCGAGCGGCTATTATACAATCATGCTTCACAAACTGAAATCTATCACGAATAGATTCTCTCAAAACTACTTGAAGGCAAATAAAAACGAAAAATAAATATCAGAGTAGTTCCAAGTAAGCACCAGGGATGAAAAAAAAAGACGTATCTGAATTGCATGTCTGAAGAGCATATTTCCATTCGTAGGAACTCCGAAGATTAATCTATCTTGAAATTTTCAAATCCTCATAAAGAATAATAATAGATGCCCCCATACCAACTAGAAGCCAAATAACTGAATGTCCAATATTCTCCTTACATTGAATAGCTTTCAAAATCTAAACATTAACAGACCACTTTTCAGCTGCATAATACATACTAACTATGCATGCAATCAAGAGGTGAAGCGCTCAAATCTGATGAAGTGCATAATACAACAAATCAAATGTCAATTTCGTTCTCACATAAAAGTTCACACAACCGTGTGCCAACATAATTCTCACCCTGCTCTCCAACTGCTCTTCATGGTAGTTGTTGTGACCACTTTGGTAGCACATTCGTGTCAGCATGAGTTTGAAGAGAAAACAGTATCCAAAATAATTTTCGAGACTTTGAAGAGGAGACAGTGTTCATTGCAGCAGAGATTGCAGCGACAAATTGTTTTCTAAACCTTGGTCTTAATGTCCATCCAAGAAAGAATCATAAAATATACAACCCATCTTCCTCTTCCTCTTCTTCATCATCATCATCATAATAATAGTTCTCATCGTCTTCATCCTCGTCCTCACTATACAACAACGTAAACTCTTGTCCCAATTCCTCATCCTCATTCAAAACACCCCAACCATCACGATCATGGCCATCATCATCTTGAAAACCATGTTCTCTTCTCTTCTTCCTCTCGGGCACTAAATCTACTTCCCCGTTTTCAACCCCACTCCATGGCACCCACAAATCCGCAATGCTCCCCAAAGCCCTATCCCAATCCCCCACCACCACAGTCCCCAAATCAGCCTCCCTGGCCCTCCTCAACATCTCCGAAAAATCCGAATCATCCGAAACCAAAAACAGCCAATCAATCCCTCTACTCATCGAATGCACCATCTGCCTCTTCAACGCCCAGTCCGCCGCCTGCGGCTTGTCCTGCACCGTCTTAACAAACACGCCCGCCCGCCGAAGCTCCGCCGCCAGCCCGTACCCCACCTTCGGCACCAGCAGCGTCCTCGCCGCCTCATTATACTTATGATTCCCGCGCAAAAACCGTTCCTTGAAACGCTCCCGTTTCTTCTTCCCCTTCAGCGACTTCAACCGGTTCAGCTTCTTCTGCTGCTCGCGCTGGTGCAGCTGCTTGAAGTGCTTCTTCAGGTCCATGTGGGTCTTGCACTTGCGCCCACACACACCGCACGTGTAGGGCTCCGAGGGTGTCACCACACCCTTCCGTTCGAGGATGTCGAGGTTTCTCCGTTCGCGGCGCTGGTGTAGGACCCACTGGGGCAGGTGGACGAAGGCGTGGCGGTTGGCGTAGGCGGAGAAGTCAGTTACCTCGCCGAAGCGGGAGGCGAGGGTTTTGAGCGAAACGGCGGCGTCGTATGGGGGCCCGCGAGGGGGCTTGTTGTCGAGGTCCCAGAGAACGACCACCTTGTTGGTTTTGGGAGCGTAAATGCCTTGGGAATTCTTTACCATGTCAATTTCGACGCAGCAGCATTGAATCCGTGGGTAGCGTTGAGATAAGTGTTTGTTGAAAGGAAAGTGCCTGCGTTGTGTTTGTGATAATGCCGAGTTGAAAGCGAAGGAGATCGCGTTTGCGCTGTGGAGAAAGAGCAAATTGTTCATTCTTGATGCTGTGTGGTGTTCATGCTTGATCGTTGTGTCAAGCCTTGTAGATAAAGTTCATGCACCACAAACATCTCTGTTCACATTAATCTTAGCAAAAAATTAATTATCTTAAAATAATAATTTATTAAAATAAATTACTTTCACTGTAATGTTAAACATATACTAAATTTTTTAAGTGCGAGTTTCTTGTAACAAAATTTTGGTTTAGATAATAGATATTAAAAATTTGGTTTTAACACAATGTTGTTTGAAACTTGCAATTAAGATTTATTTTGGACGTATAAACACTGTTCATGACAATGAGAACTATCCTGAAATTTGGCAAGTTGAAAATCTGAAATTGTTAAGCTGGGCTTTTACATTGGATAAAACAAAGGCTATTTCCTAAATGACCATTTCTTTCTTTCTGTAACCCATAGTTTTCACGTGCACCCCTATAAGAGTAGCTAAAAGAGAAAATTGTCCCCTACCACTACCCGCTGCTACCTGCACCCTGTTGCTGTCACTGCCACCCCTTGCTACCACCATAGCTCTTCTTCTCTTTTCGTTGTCACTCCGTTGTCGGTGTTGGTCTCTTAATGTTATCGTCCTTTTCTTTTATAGGTTGTGTCATGAATAGATTTAAAGAAGAAAGTATTTTGGATTACCTAATTTAGAAGATTATTAGATTATATCTAACATCTCATATTTTTTATAATATTTTAAAATATATTTTTTTATATAAAATTTAATAAAAATATTTTCATAAAATTATGAAAAATAAAAATGTAACAGTGTATCAGTATATCAGAGACACCCATTACTAATATAACAGTATCACAATAATTTGAAAAAGAAAAGAAAAAAATGAAAACATAACAGAAAAAAATTTTATTCAAATTCTAGAGGAAGAGAACATTGCTTAACAGAAAAATCCCAAAAGATACACAACTGTCCCCTTTTTCTCTCTCCTCTTACTATTTAAATATTAATATTTTGACCACTCATAATCAGACCATTTGGAATTAGCTATTTTGGGTCGTGCACTGTATCTCTTTCCTTCGTAGCCTTTTCCTATAATACTACTATTATCTGCAATTGCTCTTTCAGTAGTTATCTTTGTTACATTACCTTCCCCTTTAAAAACAACCTTGTCCTCAAGGTTAAAGTTTGGAAAGACCTGCTTAATAACCATGGTATCCTTCCACGTTGCTTGAGTTTCGTCCATCCCCTCCCATTTTATTAAATGTTGCTGCACATGCTGCTGATTTCGAATAATGACTCGGGTTTGTAAGATGGCTTATGGTTGCAGCAATGATTCAGCATCTGACTTGGTAATGGGTAATGGTATATAGGGTTGAAAATGATCACCTTTGCACAATTTCAGCTGGGAGCAATGAAAGATAGGGTGGATTTTTGCAGAAGGAGGTAATAGCAGTTTATAAGCGACTTCCCCAATCTTCTCAATTACAGGAAATGGTCCAAAATAGCGAAGGCTCAGTTTTTGATTTTTTCTTAGCAGTACAGAGTGTTGCCTATACGGTTGAAGTTTAACCAGT
>Ga0099824_1008080_pt1 | contig 13590 bp, 12 predicted proteins | sample SiratrowhiteBW_FD_76837 | JGI IMG/M metagenome (GOLD analysis project Ga0099824, IMG submission 76837) | Root nodule microbial communities of legume samples collected from California, USA - Siratro white BW | ecosystem: Host-associated > Plants > Roots > Nodule | place: USA: California... | reverse complement strand
TATATATATATATATATATATATATATATATATATATATATATATATATGTATACATGTATATGTATATATATGTATATGTATATCTTGGATTGATATTATTATTGAGTTATGGATGATACAACTTAAATGTCAATGTAAGTCTTTATTACATGTTCAAGATACCCATCCAAACTAGTTGTGATGCATCTTGAACTCTTGTTTCCCTATGAATATTAGAAAATAGTTAATTTATATAATTATATAAAGGATAATTTTTTTATATTTATAATATTTTGATACTTTTTAACTAGATAATTCTATTTTTTAATAAATAAAAATGATATCTTATTTTATTAAAAATAATTGTATAATGTTTTTCATTTAAAAGCAACTACTATATATTTATATATTTTCAATTATTCTTAAAACAATATTTGTTTTTCTTGAAACTATAAAGGCACTAAAATATATGTATTTTTATTTGGTTAAAGAAATCTAACTCACAATTTTTTCAATATAAAAAATTTTTAAAATATAAGTGATTAGGATTTAGGATTTAAAACTTATGAAAATAATATAATTTCTTAGATTTGAAGTATAGAATTTATAAAATCAAATTACAACATATAATATCTTTTTGTAAAATTCAAAGATCTAGCTAAATTTTATTTTCTAGTCACTTCTAAAATATAAAGATGCAAAAGTTTGAAAGAGGAATGATAATTAAGAGAGTGATAATTCCAATGTCTACTTATAAATTTTATACTTTGGTTGAAAAGGTGAAAAGAGAGTTTAGATTGTAGGGATAAGATATAATTTAGAGTATATAGTGTTCAAAAAAAAAAGATTTAGTAAGAATAAATATTATTTTAAACCCCAACGTTATGGGATATGTATATGTATCTCAATATTAAACTTTTGTGTAATATTTTAAGTGTGGTAGATCACATTATACTAAGTGTTATCTTTATCTTTGATGTGTTATAGTGTTTTTATCTAGAGATTGTCAGGTACAAGGAAAAATAACTTTTTTTAGTTTTATTCAACAATCACATCAAAATAATAATCAAAACTAATGAATAGTTGACAAAGTTTTTACATACATCACTCGTTTAGATAATCTTGTTTAAGGTGTGTGTTATATTTCTAATCAATAATTAAAAATTTTGTTTGATTTTTGAGACATACTCCTTTGTATCAATAACTTATATGAGTTTGTATTTAGACTAAAAAAGAATGTGACCTTTGTGTTGGAGTAGCATTTTGAGGCTAGACGCTTAGTTAAGAAGAAGGCTACATAAGAAGCTGCTATAAGGAAAGAAATTGATAAGATTGTTGATCAGCACACAGAGTAGTTGTTATAGAGGAATAGAGGTTGATTAGTGTTTCAGAGGTCTAACAACCCAAGACTTTAAGTTCAGATGTCCCCCATGTCATGCTCATTTCATAACAACTTATTGTTATACTTAACACCTTTTAAGTCATGATACCAGACATTCTTCCTGAAGAAAGACAAGCCACAACTGAATAGCTAAGAGTCATAGAAGAACGTCAAACTCAAAATATTGAACAAGTAGCATCTACTTTTGCTTGTGTTTTAATTAATTTTTAAAACCTTTTCACAAATATCGTCTGATAATAAATATTTAGATAATAGTTTTGTTCTACAAATGGTTAAATAAAAACTTTTGTATCTGGTACAATATAGCACAATATAGCATACACAACCTTTTAGGAAGAGATTATATCTTTTCAACTATACAAGACTTAAGCACTATCTTCTAGTTTGTTATATTAATACTAACTTGAAAATTTTTCAAATTCATAATATTTAAAAGAATTCTTACTGTACACAAAAATCTGTACACAAAAATCTCTTTGATGTTTTCCTTTAAATTTAGCTTTTATATAAGGACACTGAAAAATATAACTTTTGAGAGATCATTTTTAGGTGTTAAGCATCAAATTTCTTTGAAATCATATCCATATCAATTTAAAGTAATAAGAAAGAAAACATTAAATCACGATAGTTAAAAATATAATAAAACATTTAAGAAAAATAAACTCATACTTTATAATAATTTAATGGAGGTTATCTCATTCTTTAATAATAATAACACTTTTCGAATGGGTTTATGAAGTACAGATTGTTTTGGGTTCACAAGCAATATGAAGATCTAAGAAAAGAGAGAAATCTCTTGAAGTTACATTCCTTGAAGTAGTACTTGAGGATAAGTTGTGAAACTATCTTTAGAGGGTCTGAAATATTTGTTACACAAATGTTTCTTAGACTGTTTTTGAAACTGAAAAAAAAAAAAAAAGGAAATTATGAAATAATGGAACACACCTTCATCCTCCCTAGAATGGCCCACCATACCAAGATCACATGCCAACATTGTCCTCTCCTTTTCCTCCCATGTTCTCTGTTTCCTATGCACTACAGAACATTAATGGTGTACCTCATAATTCTAAGCTCTCATACAAGTTATAATTTTCTCTTATCTACATCTTGGATTAATATGAATTGGTCAGCAGATAAATAACACTTTGATAAAAATTATTTTGAGAAGGATTGAATTGAGATAGTGCTTGAATAATTGTGCCTAACTCCTTGTACATATAAATTAGAATTGAGTCTAGAGAAAGATATTAATCTTCTACAATAATAAGGTTAATCAAGTTTGAATTTCTTTGGTGGGAAGTGATTGTATTAATATGTAATATGATTTTTCTCAAATTATTTTTAAATCAATTATTTATCATCTGGTCCATCTACATGTAGATCTATCCAATTTATTCATTAGAAAAATATAAAATAAAATTTATCCATCTTTTTTTATGGATGGTTGGTGATTCATTCATTATTTATTAAAATCCAATGGATCCTCCTATTATCAATACCAATACTTAACTAATCAAAATTAACCCAGTTAATCTTTTTTTAACTAAATCTTTCCTAGATTTACCTTTCTTAAGTTTTTGAAGATATATTTTAAAATTTATTCATTTTTTTAGTATTATTTTTATTGATGAATTGGATATGCACCTCTTTAAAGACTGTTAGTTGATGAATTGGATTGAGTTTTTATTATGGGTTCTGATTGAATTTTTCGGATTGCATCAAATTTTTAATGGATCAAAATATATTAATGGATATTTTTATCTGATCAATTATAATCCAAAATAAAATTATCCAAGCCATTGAATCCTAATCGAATTTGGCTCAAAAATCAGTTAAATCAATAAAAAGTTGATTCAAAAAGAATAATAAAATAGTCAAAATTTTAATATTTTTCTTAAAAAAATAAAAAAAAAAAAAACAACCACAAATATCAGTCATTTTCTTTTTTTATTGTACATGTAAAGTTGTTGTCATTACTAAATATTGATATATATTATTGAAATATTTATTTAAGTGTAATACAAATATTTTATTTACACTTTTACTTGTATTTTAAATGTTAATTTTTAGCATCATAAATTATAATATTATGTATTTTTTAATATTATTTTGTGTATTTTTATCAAAATAATGTTATTAATAGGCGTCATTAACCCTTAAATGTCTTGATAGGTTGAATGATCTCCTATTTTAAGGTTATATATTAAAAACAAAGAGAAGAAGTATTAGATTCTATTTTGTTTACTGATTTATTTGTAACAAGTAATTTTATATTTACTTTTTGAGCAAAAGTGATAGAGATAGAGACACTTTCAATATCACTTGGAGGGAACTGATATATAGCACTGTGACAAGAGACACAATACATGTAAATTCTTTTTAAGTATTTTTTTTTTCTTATTTAAACAGTTTTCTTAATTCTAGACATTTTCAATAAGCACAAAATGAAAAGTAAAAAAGAAAAAAAATGTTAAAAGTCTCATGTTAACCAAAAATATATATAATATATAAATAAATGCAACCTCAACAAATTTCTAACTCATCCAAAAATTGTGAACAGAATCCTTAATATTGGTAAAAACTGTAGACAAACATAGATGATGCGGTCATAATCATGATCATAATCATAACAAACTTCAAAATCCTTGAAGTTGCAACCACAATTGAAGTTATGAACCTTTTTAAAAACCATGATACCATAATGGCCATAAGCACCAAGGATGTGCTGAATTTCCCTAACCCTTATTGAGCTGGTCTTACAGGATTCTACAGATAGAAGACTACATCTGCAACAATGCTTGATGCACCACAACAAATTCCTCAGTCACAGTAACTTCAAAAGAGAAAAGATGATTTAATTTAGTACAAAAAATCCAAATATGCTTGCGCATTGATTAAATCTTGATCATGAAGCTGGAAGACCAGGCATAAAAATTGGCACTCCCAGAACTGTGTCTTTAACACTCTCCCTTTGGAGTCAATTGATGCTAAACTTCTACTCCTAGTTATGTCTAGGTAGATAGCACAGGCTGCCCAGATGGCTCCTCTGCCTGCAAACTTTCATAGTACTTGACAAGAACCTTCCACCCACTTGGACACATGAAACCTTCTGGTGGGTTCTCTCCGCTTTTCGCAAAAGCCCGCATCTACAAACATAAATCACCAAAGAAACCATGAAAAACTTGTAAAGAACAGTTGTTCAAATGTCAAAGGATTTCAGAAACCAAACTTTATGATACATGTGATGTTGGACACTTAATCCCATTGACAGAACCAGGACCTTAATATCTTGCAATTAACATGTTATAATGAGTAAAATATATTTTTGGTTTTAGTTCTTACATTTACCAAAAGTGACATGTTTTAGTTCTTCATCAAGGACTAAAATCACGTGCTCATGTTAGAATATAGACTAAGATTGTAGTAAATGTTTATTGGAACTAAAACTGAATTTCGCTGCATTTTGAGGGATTAAAATTTAAACTTGAAGATTAACAAACTTGAGTTTCATGTATTCATATATAAAATTGACAGTTAACAAACAGATTTTTAGTAAAATTCAAGTTCCAATCAACCCACTTGCATACATACAATTTACTTTGTTTAAGTTGCTGCCAGATTCAAAGTAAGAAGCAGGAAACAGGATCCTGACCTGACATTGTATCCTAATATGTAATGTAAAAGTGTTGTTGACAAATATCAAAGTTAAGGTTTGTGGAACCTGAAACATCTGATTGAAGGAGAGGGAATCAAATACCTTGGTTCCGGATATAAAAAGGAAATCTTTAGCACGGGTTGGGTCAAAAAATGCCATCTTATTATCCTTAGTGTCATATGCTGCAACCTGTAATTTAAAAATGGCATACAAGAAAACGGCTATTATCAGACATATGTATGGTCCAAACAGTGGCAGAAGGGAAACAAACAATTCAGCAGCATAACTTCAGGTAGCATATTAAACTTATGTAAACAACATTGTGTATAAATAAACAAAACAATGTTATTTCCCATCCCAAATATAAGTCATCGTATGTTTGACTAATTTGATTGAGTCTCAGCTTGAAAAAAAACTAAGTACAAAATATTTAGTAAAACATGGTGCAGAAGATAGCATTGAAAGAAGGTATCTCTCACTGGATTAAGAAACTCTATAGCCACATGTAAAAGTAATACTTCTTACCCTGAATGGCAAAATGTTAAGCTTCTCCAAACCAGGAGCCATGCTAAGCACCTTCTTTCCATGATCAGGGTCATACAAATCCCTTTTCTCAGTTGGGTGGCCCATGCCTGCTGGATCACGACCAACAATATAGAAGTTTGCACCTGCATTTATGCGTGCCTTGGCATGCCACTGTACTTCAGTTGGACCAGCATAATGCATAGGTGATGGAAATATGGCGACTATGGTAGTCTCAGGATCAAGAACTCCATCTTCCAAGACCTAAGCATAAACACAAAAATACTTGATAGGATAAAATTCCATGGACTGTGCAATTACAAAACGGGTAGATTTCTGAAAATGAACAACAGTTTAATCACTTACAAGGTCATTTCTGAGCATGCATTGATACAGAACATTAACATTCACACTAAAATTGTTACTCTGTGTTTTGAGAAGAGCAATGGGAAGTTGGGAATTACCTTGCTATGTTGCTCCATCCTGACATCCAAGGGAACATCATCAGCCTTTGTGAATCCTCCAAGAGGATGAAGCAACAAAATTGGATTTTTGTAGCCCATTTCCAGTAGGCGCTTGCGAGTATCATTCATTAACAAGGCATGGCCGTTGTGCACAGGGTTCCTTAACTGAAAGGCAAAAACTGCATCTGCTTCACGCTTGTCAAATTCTTCTCGGAGTTGTTTGGGAGAGAGCCTGTAGTTATCAAGACCATCATTATATTTGATAGGCTTCAGCACTTCCAAATCTCCTCCAATAAGCCAATTTCCAGCTCGAGTAATCACCTCCTCAACATATGGTAATCCAGGAGCAGTTGTTCCCCATGTTCTAGCTATTCTCTCTTCCTTGTTATGCTTGTAGATTTCAACACTGTATAGGAGCTTAATGGTTAATGATAGCTTAGAGACACCATCACAGAAATTTACTTACATAGCTAATCTACTTCAACAATCTTATTTTCAAAATAAAATCACAATGAATTTATGGTTTACAGTTAAGAAGACTGAAACTGAAGAGAAGAACTTTAATCATCCAAGTATTAAAATGTGAGACGTATGAAAATATAAGTTAGGATAGGTCAACATTTCTTCTTAACAATTTTTATCAAGTCTTTCACTCAGTTGTTTAAGGTCTTCAATTTAGCTGCATAGTCAGTCTCATACAATCCAAACACACAAGTAACAACGCCAAGTAGAATGCTTGTCTTGCATATACTCAAAATTATTTATCTTAGCTCCAAGCTGAAAGCACAATCTAAATCTCGGGTGATTCAAGCTTCATAAACCCTCCAAAACCTAACTTCCCTTCATCCCTATTCACCTTATTCCCGAAATTCTTCATATAGTCCCAGCACCTGTTTGGTTTTTCACATGCTCAAAGGATAGGATTGTGTCAAAAGGTTTTCATGATAGTCTTGCCTACACAGACAGAAAAAATGAGTGTAGATCTCAGGCTAACTTTTAACAAGGGACTCTGACAACATATTTTTATAAAGATGAAGACTTTGTGAGAAGAACTGGTTACATTTTCGGTCATTCCTGCAACCAAGGAATTCCCAAAAATGGGAATTAACGATGCTTGGAGTGATGTGCCATCTCAAATTTGAGCTGAGTCACTCCCAAATCTGAGCAAAGTTCATAACTTGGTAGCAAGAGGGGAGGCTCATCAAGACTGTCTTGCCTTTCAGAAATTTGAAACAGGAGCTAAGACCTTTCATGTCAGCTAGACCCTTCAAAACTCAAATCCATGTCTCTAAAGAATGGACTCTATATACTGATATTTCAGATCACATGACTGCTACTGACTTACCCTGCGCCCATTCGAAATCATTCCAAGACCATTTGACACTTTTGGACTTTCAATCCCATTTAAACATGCCTTTTTTTTAACAAACAATTCCCATTCCACATATCATCTAATTCTTTCACACACCCCAAACATAGTGAAGTGGACTGCCACACTGTTTGTGAACAAGTTCAAACACAGGAGATATCTCCACAACACAATGCCAGTTACAGTTTGTTGCCATCTGCACTAGAAACAATTCCCATCCTCGCACATCAAGTTTGGCTCAAATCAAGGGGCATATTAACACTTGAGAAAAAAAAAATTGTAATTTGAATAAGATGGTTCAATATATAACTTCTGTGAAGTGTTCCAATTGACTAAGTCTTTCACTCCTCCTTCTATCTTCTATGAAGCTTACTGTTCAGTTTTACAATAGCCAGTTACATTAATGTTCACAAATCAGCTACCAGCGCATATTTCTGGCAGCAGAAACCAAACCTGAGTCCTTTAAAACCATACGGTAACAGTAACCAGTTAACCAATCCCCTTTATTGGGGGTTTCAAAAATTTTCTTCAACCAAACCCCTCTGCAATGGTAAATTCTCATTAGGGATTCAAATGGAGGTACAGTACCAATTTTAATCATTAAACTATCCCTCCAAAGTTCACACAAAACACCACAATTGAACGATCAACGAGAAATTAAACACCAAGCAAAAACAAAAAATGTCATCAGACAAACTAACCTTCGAAGAATCGCAACACAGTCTCCATCAGGCCCCAGCAACCCCACATGCGAAGAGGACCCAATTCTCCCTTTGGTGTCGTCATCAATGGCCAACACAATGGGAAGGGACATGTTCACCAAAGAACTATCCTTGACCCTAAGGGAATTGAAATGCAAACTCTGAAGATACTCCTCCTCCCTCATGAACCCTCTCAAGGGACTAGCCCACCCTTCCCCCACCACATGCACCCACTCAAGATCAATCCTTGTGAGCTGCACCTTGGGCAGCGTCTCGGCCTCAGTGATCTTAGCACCCCTCACACTCTCAGGCACCACAAGATCCACCAATGCCCCTCCATCAGGCTCTATCAGAGAACTCTTGACCATAGCACCACACTGCACTCTTGGCCTAACTCTACACGTGGGGATGACCAAAGGGTTGGTGCTATAAATGGGATTGGGACGAATATTGGTGTTGTGGGAAGAAGTTTTGAAAGTTGTTACCTTTTTTGCATGGTGGTGGTGGGTGTTGAGGGTAAGGTGGGAAGAAGAGGATGAAGCCAAGTGTAGCTTGATGGTAAGACTTAGAGACATGCTATAGAAGGAAATGGGGTGTTGTTGGAGAGAGAAAGAAGTGAGTTTGTGAAGAGAAAGGAAAGTGAGAAACGAACGCGTGTAACGTGGGGAACAGAGAAACAATAACAGAGTGTTGTGGTATTATGGTGTGGCATAGTTTGAGTGACAAGCAGGACCTATGAATATGGCGAACATGTTGGAGTGATAGGGCCACGCAAGTGGGTTTGTTTGCTTTTTTGAGTGTGTGGACGAGAAAAGGGTGGCAGTCATTGCTGCTCGAACTGGGGACCATGATTTGTACTAAAAGCCTCAGAGCTGAAGGTAGAACCGTTCATTCTTCAACCCGCACCAAACTCAAAATGCTCATTTCTTTCTTTCCTCGACAACCTTCATATTTTCTTCGGCCACTCTTACAAATATACAAATTCTCCTTTTGTGTATGTTATTGAGTCTAGAAGTTAAACATATCTTTTAAAATATATAATTTAGAAGTTATTTTACATTAGAAATGTCTTCTAAAATATATAATCTAGAATTTTATGTCGTGCCATTTAAAAATCACATTTTACTTTCACTTTTATAATTTAAAAGTTATTTTTTATTTAAAAAAATAAAGTTACATAATTTAGAAATTACTTTTGTTCTTACCAAGATTTAAAATGGTGTCTAAAGAAGGTGGGTTGGAACTAACTTGTTCCGAATCCGAGTACTTGAGAATCTGAGTTGAAGTAGTTTCGAAATCTGTCAAGAGGTTCACCTATAGAAGACATTCTGACAATCAAGTGATTATATGATCAGTGAGGTGTATGAGGAATTGAGTAGTGAATACAAGAGCTATTATAAGGTCAGAAGTCCAAGTCCAGACTAACAAACCTGAGTGGTTACCGAGTTGTAGTAACAAACCTGGGTGGTTACTGAGTTGTGTAGGTGGAGGCCTAGATTTAGGGATTGTTGGGAGTAGTCATCCATGAATCTCGAGTATAAATATAACTGATCCGAGTATCTCGGGTCAGAGCAGTACATAAGCCCTCAAAGCTCCGAGCTAGGTATAAAGAGTGAGCTTAAGTTGATGTGTATTCTCTGGTTATTAAACGCTGAGGACCTTGTAGTAGCCGAGTTGTGGATGGAGCATAGCTTGTATGGCCAAGCTAAATATCTGATTAGAGATCAGAATAAGTATAACTCTTGTGGTCGAGCTTGACTTTTGCTTTTTCAAAATTGTCAGAGCATTAATTAGGGGTTTCTCATGCAATGATAACTTCAACTTTTCACTTTTCGAGGTGAGACAGAGGTAAGGCATTTGAGTTTTTTCCGTCGTTAAGTTGTCGGTTGATGCGACATCTTAAGTAAGGCACACATGGCAACTTTTGATTGGACGACTCGCTGCTTACATGACATTAACAATTGAGACATTGAGCGTGAAACGAAGCGTTTCACACCTCGTCTCTTCAAGCTTCTTCAACACACCTTAAAATAGAAAATTCAACGTTTTGAATTCCTTTACTATGCCATTTGAAGAGCATTCATTTACTGTGCCAACCTTTCTATGTTCTTGCTTCCCCTAGAGTTTTTCGAGATCGTCGAGTTTCCATTCAACTCTTCTTCAAGTTTCTGACTTCTTGTTTGGTAAGTGTTCTTATAACCATGTCTTTGTTTGCTTCGTCTGATTTTGGTGGTTTTGAGAGGGGTAACCCTTTAGTTGCTAGGGAGGTTCCCATAGGTTTTAGCTCTTATTCTCATTCTTCTTCTTTCAATACAGAATCTTTCTTTGTCGAAGGGGATGCGGTGAAGGAAATCACCACTCCTCTTGTGAGAATCGTGAAACCCACCACGGAGTTATACCTCTTACGGAGGGAACCAGTACCTCAGGCGCTGTTGCCGAGGTGGTGAGGAAGAAGGGGAAGGCATTGGTCGTCTCCTTAAAATGTAAGGCTCCATCTACCACGGCGGTGGAGCCCTATAAGAAGAAGACAAGGAATGCTTATCCTTCCATCATCGACCCCAACTACTACTGGGTGAGTGGCAATGTGGAGAGGTTTTCCTCTAAGTATTCAAGTACTTATCTAAAAATATTTTTAGATATTTAAGAGGTGTGGTCTGAGGAGGTTGCCCCTTACGTGACCATTGTTGGTTGTAAGAAGTCGGAGAGAGTATATAGAAAACCCCCTCTAAATTCCAACAACTTTACCTATGTGTACGGGGTATTCTTTCAAAGATTTTGATATCTATTTTCCTCTTTCTAAGTTTGAGTCCCAGATGTTGACGATGATGAATGTGGAACCTAGCCAACTTCATCCGAACAGCTGGGCCATTTTGAGGTACTTCCAAATTCTTTGTGATTTAATGTATACAAAGCCGACTATAAATAAACTCATGTACTTTTACCAACTGAAGCACAGGGTCGAGATAGGTTGGGTTTCATTGAGCGCGACTCAGTATGACCAACTATTCATCCTACATTCTTCTTCCTTCAGACACTTCAAAGATAACTTGTTTAAAATAAAACCCAAGAAGAAAGACCCCCTAAAATGTGTTCTGTTTTGTGAAAACTTCGAGTCGAGGTTCCCCTTATATTGACAAATTCCAAATAAGTTTAAGTCAAGGGCGGAGTATATGCTTTCGGCTGAGGAGAGGCAAGATATAGAAATAATCAAATGTCTTCCTCAGCCGATTAGTAGTAAGGCACTAATGACCCCTACGCTTGCCGAGGACCCGGTCTCCATGTTCAACGGTGAGCTTGGTAGTGTAGTTTTGAACTTTGTATTTTTATTTATAATGGTTATTTGACTTGAGTTATCTTAGCTTTATAGATATCATGGGGAAATTTGATTACAAGGTGCTCCGTTCTCTGATTGGTGCTCATCCTCTGGATTCAAACTTAGCGGAGTTTCAGACTCCTTTTAAGAAAAGTAGGATCACACCAACGCAGCCTGAGGCTGGATCGACAAAAGTTGAGGAGTCCTTAACTCGTCATGAGGAGGTACCCCTCAACATGGAGATTTTAAGTCCCTAACCTCTAACAATTGTGGTTACTGTAACGGCCAAGAACAGACCGATCTCGGTGTCCTCTTTGCTTTCTACTTCAAGTGGCCCGGTCTCGAGTAGGGTGGTGAGGAGTTTTTTTCCTCAACCACATGCGTCCTCGCTACTTCCTAGACCTCCTCTACTGCAGATTCCTTCTCTACCAAATCTCCCTGGTCTATTCTACTACAGATGAGGTTCACTCACCTCGTTCTTGTCTTCTGCCTCCACTGTCGTTTCCTTGTCCTCTGTGACTTTGGCTACCTTGGCTTTGTTGGATGAGTCGATTAAGGGAGTTAGATCGGACGAGTTCTTCTATGAGGTCACACACCTTTATACATTCTTCCGTGGTATGACCGTAGTTCTGATGATACTAACATCTCTTGGAGTGATTGGCAGAGGGTGAGGTTTGCATAGGCTGCGACATGCGAACAAGTTCCAAGTTATAGGCCTCTTGAATCACCACATTTCGATTAGCATTGAGTGAGGTGTAATAGTTGAACTTGTTGAGTCTCTTCCTCTTCGGGATAGAGGTCATCATAGGCATCTTTGTCCTTCTTGCCGCCTTAGTGTTCTCTTCAATGGTGATGTACATTGTTGCACGAGCTCGGAGTTCATTCATGTTGGAGGGTGGTTTTGCAAACTAAGTATTGAGGAAGAGGTCGGGCTTCAATCCTACTGTTAGTGCTTGCATAACTACAACGAGATGTAGGTTGGGAATGTTGAGGCAAACTTTGGCAAAGTGAGCCACATATAGTCTGAGTGACTCATGTTTGTCTTGAGTCACATGTTGGAGTGAGATCGAGGATGTAGCCATTGGTTTACTATCTATAAACCGAGTTATGAACTTTGAACATAGAGTGAGCATAGAGTGCGGAATGAGTCAACCGAGTTCTATGGCAACAAGTAGTACCACTTGAGGGTTGTTCCTTTGGGTGTGGTGGGGAACAGCCTACAGTGCCCTCTTAAGTCTCCAGAGAAAAGGTTGACTTGGGTCATATAAGCCTTGACGTGTGCATCTGGATCCAAGGTCCCATCATATGAGTCTACCTTTGGCCACTTCCACTTGTCAGGGAGTTGCGCTTCCATGACCAGAAAGGGTGAAAGCCTTCCATATATGCTTCCAACTCAACATTGAGGCGAGGAGTCAGAGTCTCTTGGAACAGGACCTCTTGGTTGACTTCTCGAGAGATCCTCACAACCTTTCTCTAATCTGTTGCGTCAACACCGAGTACGACCTTGGACTATCTCTTCGGTCCTCCGCCAAGGAGTTGTGAATAACCCTAAGTTGTCTTCCATGATCAACTCTTGATTTCTTGAGGATAATTACATTTTCATCTGGTTGACTTTCATCTCCATGTTCTCGTTCCGACGATAGTTGTAGCACGTCTTCGGCTTTGCGAGCAGCTCGTTCTTTTTGGAGGTCTATCAGATGTTGCTATAAAGTTGCCAACTCACTGGTGTGCCTCCCTTTGATCCACCAATTCTGTCTGAGGCTCCTTAGTGCATCCTGCATGCTGGTTTAGAGAATACTTTCCATGTGTGCCTTGATAGATTCGATTGATGCCAGATCCATCTTAGGGTGAGGTATAGATTTGATTGGTTGTGGATTTGATAGTGGGCAGCACTGGATACCTGGGTCAAGGAAAAGTTTTACTCAACCCCACGGTGGGCGCCAAATGTTCTTACCGAGATCCGAACGGGTGTCTAAACTAGGTGGGTTGGAATTGACTTGCTATGAGTCCGAGTACTTTAAGATCCGAGTTGAAATAATTCTGAGGTCTGGCGAGAGGTCCACCTGCAGAAGACACTCTAACGATCAAGTAAGTATATGATCAACGAGGTGTATGAGAAAGTGAGTAGTGAATATGAGAGCTAAGTGAAAGTGAGTAATACTTCCTATATATATATATATATA